>JAABUP010000436.1_pt1 | contig 92575 bp, 91 predicted proteins | sample 5559201 | NCBI WGS metagenome assembly JAABUP01 (sample SAMN10711887, study PRJNA513373) | rock metagenome | isolation source: Antarctica rocks | place: Antarctica | reverse complement strand
TGCCACCCCGCAGCCCACCCAGCCCCGGTTGACGACGTTGACGCCGTACTGCTTCTGCACCTCGGAGAAGCCGACGCCGAGGGTCAGGGCGACGCTGTCACCGACGACGAGCAGGCGGGGCGTCGCGACGGGCGCAGGCGGCACCACCAGCGACGGCGCGGGGGGCGCACCGCCAGCGGTCGACTGCACCTGCGCCGCCAGCTTGTCGAGAGACGCGCTGCTGGCCGTGGTTCCCGTGCCGGCCGCTCCGGATGCGCCGGCCGTGCCGGACCCGACGACGGCCACCACGGTGACGATCGACATCACCGGTACCGCGAGGTGGTTCAGCGGCCCGAGGTGGGTTGGCGCGAGGCGCCGCAGGCTGCCCTCGCGGACCGGGCGCTCGACGAACCGGTACGACGCGGCTGCCACGACCAGGGTGGCGGCGACCCGGACCCCCGCGAGCGACAGGCCCGACAGCCCGGTCCGCTCGTGGTTGCAGATCAGCACGATCGGCCAGTGCCACAGGTAGACGCCGTAGGACATCCGGCCTAGCGCACGCAGCGGCGGGATGCTCAGCAGCCGCGCGCCGATGCCGCCCGGGTGCTCGCTCACCGCGGCCACCACGGCGACGGCCGCGACCGCGACGAGCAGGAAGCCGCCGCGGTCGAGCAGTGGCGACTGGCCCGACACCAGCGCCCAGCAGGTCCCGACGCCAGCCGCGCCGAGCAGGCCGACCAGCGTCCACCGCCACGGCCGGCCGGGCCGGGCGGGTACCGCCCCGCGGCCACGCTTACCTCGCCTGGTTGCCAGCGCGGCCGCCGCAGCCGCCCCGACGAGCAAGGCCTGGCAGCGGGTGTCGGTGCCGTAGTAGACCCGCGAGGCGTCGGCCCCGGTCTCGGTCAGCCATGCGGCTACCCCGGCCGACGCGAGGGCTCCGGTACCGGCGAGCCAGGCCAGCGCCCGCGCCCCGCCCCCCCTTCGGCGCCGCAACCAGAGCACCAGCACGACGACCAGGGGCCACAGCAGGTAGAACTGCTCCTCGACCCCGAGCGACCAGGTGTGCAGCAGTGGCGAGGGCGCGTCGAAGCCGTGGAAGTAGCTCTGGTGGCTGAACGCGAACCGCCAGTTGGCGACGTAGCCGAGCGTCGAGAGGGCATCCGCCCGGATGCTGCCCCGCTGGCTGGGCGGCGCCGCCCACGCCGCGTACCCGGCGACGGTCAGCAGCACGAGCAGCAGCGCGGGCAGCAGCCGCCGCAGCCGGCGCACCCAGAAGCTGTGCAGGACGATGCGGCCGGTCCGCTCGTGCTCACCGAGCAGCAGCGCGGTGATGAGGAACCCGGACAGGACGAAGAAGACGTCGACGCCGAGCAGGCCGCCGGGCAGGTAGCCCAGGCCCAGGTGGTAAACGAGCACGGCGACGGCGGCCAGCGCGCGGATGCCGTCCAGCCCGGCCACGTAGCCACCACGGCCGAGACCGGGTGCGGCTGGTGCTCGTGGAGGCACGCGCCGGGGGTCCGGGCGGTGAGCCTTGCTCGAGCCTCCGGCGGGGTCGCGGTCGGCTCCGGGCTCGCCGTCGACCCGCTCGACCGATAACGGGTCAGCCTGCGGGCGCCCGGGTGCCCGCAGGCCGAGGTCGGCACTCATCGCTTCTCCTGCTCGGGTAGGGGCCCGGCGTACACCTCGTACTCGCCGGCCTTGGCGAGCACCTTCTGGTCCGGGCCGGGCGCGGGGGAGGAACCGTCGTTGTAGGCGATGACGGCCACGAACCGGATGTCGGACTGGTCGGCCACCAGCCGCGGACCGAAGGGCAGCTTCCAGAACGTCAGCGTGCGGACGTCGACCCCGCGCCTCTGCAGCGCCAGGAGCAGCCCGGCGCCGATGAACGGCGTCCCGACGAGCACCGGGTGCGTGGTGGGGGCGAAGTCGACCCGAACCAGCGCGCCTGGGTGCGGCCGGACGTAGGCCGCCACGGCATCGGCCAGCCGGGTGACGGTCCCGGTGGTGTCGGTCTGGGGGGTGTCGACGCGCACCGCCGCAACCGTCGCGTAGGCGGTGAGGGCCAGCAGGCCGACGCCGGCGACCGCCGCCGTCGCCACCTGCGCGAGCCGCCGCCGCGACGGCGTCCGGTGCTCGGCCGCCGGTTGCCGGGCTGCCGCCGGTTGCCGGGCTGCCGCCGGTTGCCGGGCTGCCGCCGGTTGCCGGGCTGTCGCCAGGGCGCGGACCACGTCAAGCGCGACCACGCCCACCACGACCCACAGCAGGACGCCCGCGACGGCCACCCACTTGAACAGGTAGTCGAACAGCGGGCCGGTCACCCGCGAGACGCTGACCACACCGGTAGCCCCCACCGCGAGGGCGAGGACGCCCAGAGCGAGCACCGCCCAGCGCCGCAGCAGCACCGCGACGACGAGCGCCACCGCCAGCAGGACGGCGGCGAGCACGCCCGCCCACGTCGGCAGCGCCGGCGGGTACGGGAAGACGTGCGCGGGGTCGGTGCCGGTGACGAAGGCCGGCAGCTCGGCGAGGGCGTTCGACACCTGCCGGAATCCATCGGCAACCGTGTAGTCCGGCCGGGTGGTGCCGAAGTAGCGCCAGACGAGCGTCAGGTTGCCGGGGGAGTGGGTCAGCTGCTGCACGATCGGAGGCAGCCACATGTCAGCCGCCAGCAGCGCCGCCACCAACGAGGCAACGGCCCATCGTGACCATGCGTGACGACCCAGCTTGGGCGACGACCCGCTTGCCGCCCCCTCGGCCAGGACCGCGCCGGCCGCCCCGCCGACCGCCCCACCAACCGCCTCACTGGGCCGCCGACGAGCCCGCGCCACGGCACCGATGACCGCCAGGCCGCCTACCGTGAGCAGCACCGCGAGCGCCGGCGGGGCGTACCCGACGTGCGACTGCACGGCGAACGAGATCAGCACGGCCGCGCACGGCAGCGCCCAGGCGTCGCCCAGCAGCGCGGTCCAGAGCAGCGCGACGGCCAGCAGGAAGGGCAGGACCGGCAGGTAGGGGTTCCACGAGTCACGGATGAAGTGCGGGCCCAGCGTGCGGGCGTAGAGAGCGAGGACGAGCACCGTCCACACCATCGCGGCGAAGCCGAGCCGGCGGCGGACGACGAGGGCCACGCCAACCAGGCTGAGGGCGTTGACCAGCAGCGCGAGCACGGCGAACGACTGCGAGCGCTCCCCCATCAGGTGGTAGAGCGGGAAGGTGAGGTAGTAGATCGCCGGCCCGGGGTGCGACCAGCCGTAGCGGGAGAACGGACCGACCTCGAGCAGGTGCCGCCCCGCTTCCCGGACATGCAGTTCCATCGTCGCCTGGTCGCTGATCACGGAGTAGTCCGACGACAGCGAAGTCAGCAGGTCGACGGCGGCCGCGAGCATCGGGGCGACGAGAAGCACCAGCCATGGCAGGGGGGAGCGCAGCAGCCGACCACGGCGAGTCAGAGGGGTCCGGTGCGCCGGATCTGTCCCTGGCACCCGCACGAGAACCGAGCGTAGGCGATGCACCGCCGCTCGACCGTGATCGCGCGGCTCAGCGCACGGTGTCGTCGGCAGCACCGGGGCTAGATCCTGCGCTACGGTCGCGGGACCGTGAGCGCTTCGACACGTCAGGACGGTCCAGCCGCCGGCTCCCCCCGAGCCGTCTCGGCCGCGCGGGCCGCCGCCGTCGCGGTCCCCGGGCGAGCGTTCTTCCCGGAGTTCGAGGGGCTGCGGGCGGTGGCGGCGCTGCTCGTCGTCATCGTCCACACTTCTTTTGCCAGCGGCTTCACGCTGCGCTCGTCCCTCGGTGACTACACGGCCCGGGGCGACAGCGGCGTGTCGGTGTTCTTCCTCATCAGCGGCTTCCTGCTCTACCGCCCGTTCGTCGCCGCCCACTTCGACGGCCGGCCCGGCCCGGACGTCACCGCCTTCCTCGTCCGCCGGGTGCTGCGGATCCTGCCGCTGTACTGGGTCGTGCTGACGGTGCTCTACACGGTCAACGGCTGGTCACGCGTCGGGGGTGCGGAGGGGGTCGTGCGGACCTACCTGTTCGCGCAGGTCTACAGCATCCCGTGGGTGCTCAAGGGCATCTCGCAGGCGTGGAGCCTCGACATCGAGGTCGTCTTCTACCTGCTGCTGCCGGTGTTCGCCGCTCTGCTCGCCCGCGGCCGAGCCCGCACCCGTTCCCCGGCCGCCCAGCTGCGGGTCGAGCTCGGCGCGCTCGTCGCGCTCTACCTGGCGGGGTTCGCGTTCCACGCCTACGTCCTCATCCGTCCGCACCACGCCACCGCGACCTGGCACGGCTGGTTCCCGACCTGGGCCGACATGTTCGCCCTCGGGATGGGGCTGGCCGTATGGAGCGCCTGGTGCTCCCGCCGCGGGCACGACCCGCGCTGGTCGCTGCTGCCGGGGGCCGACGTCGCCTGCTGGGTGGGTGCCGCCGTCGTCTACGCCGTCATGGCGAGCCAGACCACCAAGCTCGCCGACCCGCTGTTCGTGGGCACCGCCAGCGCGGAGCTCACCATGCAAGCGCTGTCCGGGTTGTTCGCGCTGCTGCTGCTGCTGCCCGCCGTGTTCGGCCGTGAGCGCGGCGGACCGGTCCGATGGCTGCTCACCTGGCGACCGGTCGCCGCGATCGGGCTGGTCTCCTACGGCGTCTACCTGTGGCACCAGCTCGTCGTGCAGCAGATGCTCAAGCACGGCTTCCACCAGTTCGACGAGCCCTACCTGCCGTTCCTCGCCGTGGCGCTCGCCATCACGCTCGCGCTGTCGACGGTGACGTACCTGCTGGTCGAGCGGGTGGGCGTGGGTGTCGGGCACCGCTGGGTGCGGCGGCGGCGCGAGCGGCTGGTCCGGCACGACGAGCCGGTGGCCGGCAGCCGCTAGCTGCCTCGGCGGGCCAGGCAGGCGTCAGTCCTGGTGCCGGAACGCCCCGCTGGCGGCGATGTCGAGCACCTCGCTCGGCTCCCCGGGCTCGCCTGCCAAGAGGCGCGCCAGCTCGGCCTCGACCTCAGGTGTGCTCGCCACGGCCAGCACCTCGTCGCCTGCCTCCAGCGTCCCCTCGGGCGCCGGTAGCACCACGCGCCCCTCGCGCAGGATGGCCACCAGCGCGCTGTCGGCCGGCAGCGGCACGTCGCCGATGCGCTGGCCCGCCAGCGGGGAGTCGGCGGCGAGGGTCAGCTCGACGAGCGAGGCCTGGCCCTGCATGAACCGCATCAGCCGGACGAGGTCGCCGACGCTGACGGCCTCCTCGACCAGGGCGGTCAGCATCCGGGGGGTGGACACGGCGACGTCGACCCCCCACGCCTCGCTGAACAACCACTCGTTCTTGGGGTGGTTGACGCGGGCGACGACCCGCCGCACCCCGAACTCGGTCTTGGCGAGCAGGCTGACCACGAGGTTGGCCTTGTCGTCACCGGTGGCCGCGATGACGACGTCGAAGTTCTGCAGCCCGGCATCCTCCAGTGCGCTGAGCTCGCACGCGTCGGCCTGCACCCAGGTCGCGCCCGGCACGCTGCGGGTCTTCAGCGCCCGGAGCTCCCGCTCCAGCAGCGTGACCTCGTGGCCGTTCTCGATCAGCTCCGCCGCGATGGAGCGGCCGACGTTGCCGGCGCCGGCAATCGCGACGCGCTTGCGGTCCTTGCGGGTCACAGCGCCTCCTGCGGACCGGCTGCCAGCGCCTTCTCGACCTCAAGGAACCGGCTGCGGACGAACACGGCGTGCAGCAGGTCGCCCTCCTGCAGCACGGTGCGCCGGTGGGGCAGGACGCCCTCGCCGAGGCGCGTGAGGCTCGCGACGCGCACGCCCGCGGCCTCTTCGAGCTTCGGCAGCGGGGTGCCCACCCAGTCCGGCGACACGTCGAGCTGGGCGAGCACCACGCTGCCGCTCGGGTCGGTCCAGGCGGGAGCGGACCCCTCGGGGAGGAGGCGCCGCAGGATCTGGTCGGAGGTCCACCGGACGGTGGCGACGGTCGGAATGCCGAGCCGCTCGTACACCGCCGCGCGCCGCGGGTCGTAGATGCGGGCGACGACGTTTTCGACCGAGAACGTCTCGCGGGCCACCCGGGCGGCGATGATGTTGGAGTTGTCTCCGCTGGACACGGCGGCGAAGGCGTCGGCGCCTTGGATCCCGGCCTCGATCAGGGTGTCGCGGTCGAAGCCGATGCCGGTCACCGTCTGCCCGGCGAAGTCGTCCCCGAGCCGGTGGAACGCCGTGGCGTCCTGGTCGATCACCGCGACCGTGTGGGCACGCTTCAGCAGGCTCTGCGCGAGGGTGGACCCGACCCGGCCACAGCCGAGGATGACGACGTGCACGGTGAAACAGTAAGCCCGCCGTGTGCCGCTACGGATAGCGTGGCAAAGATGGCCGAGCCGACGAGGTCTGCGGCCGGGCGGGTGCCGCGGAGCCGCGGCGGCCGGCCTGGCGGGGGTGGTTCGCGGCGCTCGGCAGGCGCGTCGGGCGCCCCGCCCGCCGCCCCTGCCTTGGTGCTGGAGCTGCTGACCGAGCGCCCCGCCCCCGGCGGCGATGTGGTGGCCCACGCCGACGACGGCCGGGTCGTTTTTATCCGCCACGCCCTGCCCGGCGAGCGGGTGCGGGTCACCATCAGCGAGCAGAACAGCCGGTTCCTGCGGGGCGAGGTGCTGGAGGTGCTGGAGCCGGCTTCCGACCGCGTGGCGGCGCCGTGCCCGCACGCCCGGCCCGGCGGCTGCGGCGGCTGCGACCTGCAGCACGTCGCTCCCGAGGCGCAGCGCCGGTGGAAGGCCGACGTCGTCCGCGACCAGCTGCGTCGCCTCGGCGGCATCGACGGTCCGCTCGTCGAAGCGCTTGTCGTCGAGGCACTGCCCGACGTCGCGGGCGGGCCCGGGCCCGGGCTCGGCTGGCGCACCCGCGTGCAGTGGGCGGTGTCGGGCGCGGGCCGCCCCGGGCTGCACCGCCACCGCTCGCACGAGGTCGAACCCCTGGAGGCATGCCCGCTGGCGCACGCGCTGGTCGACAGCGCGGGCGTGCTCGGCACCCGGCAGCGGGACCGGCGACGGGTCGAGGTCGTCTCGTCCCCGTCGTCCGGGCAAGTGCTCGTCGGTCCGCGCCCGTCGGGCTCGCTCACCTACTCGGCGGACGACCACGAGTTCCGGGTCTCCGGCGGGGGGTTCTGGCAGGTGCATCCAACCGCGGCCGACACCCTCGTCGCCGCCGTCATCGAGGCGCTGGTCCCGGCAGAGGGTGAGCAGGCGTTCGACCTGTACGCCGGCGCGGGGCTGTTCGCCGTGGCGCTCGCCCGGCGCGGGGTGTCGGTGCTCGCCGTCGAGAGCTCGCAGCTGGCCGCGCGTGATGCCCGCTACAACCTCGACGGGCTACCCGCCGACGTCATCCATGGTGAGGTCGCGGTGGTGCTGGCCGGCGGCAACACCGTCATCGACGGGCTGCCGGACCACGCTGACCTCGTCGTGCTCGACCCGCCGCGCTCCGGTGCGGGCCGCGATGTGGTGCGGGCTATCGCCGAGCGCCATCCCCGCGCGGTCGCGTACGTCTCCTGCGATGCCGCGACCCTGGCGCGCGACCTCGCTGCTGCCCGCGAGGCGGGGCTGGCGCTGCAGGGGCTGCGCGCCTTCGACCTGTTCCCGATGACCGCCCACCTCGAGCTGGTCGCGGTCCTCGGATGAGCGGCCACCCGGCGGGGCCAGTCGGACCGGGCGACGCGGTGCGCGGACCACGCCGACCACCCGGGCGAGCCGGCGTGGGCGGACGCGACGGCGTCACCCCTCCCGGCTGGCCGGCCGCGGTGCCGCCGCCCGGTGTGCCGGGCTGGGAGCGGCGTGCCGCCGCCTGGCTGTTCGACCTGTGCCCCCCAGACCACCGCGGCCACGACGTGCTCGTGCGCTGGCCCGTCCTGCTGGCGCGAGCGGCGCGGGAGTCTGTCGAGGCGGGCCGGGCAGCGGCGGCGCATGGGCTCGCGACGGCGCGGGCCGAGCTCAGGGACGTCGTCCCGCCCGAGGCGGTCGGCGCAATGCTGGCGATGTACGAGCGCGAGGGTGCCCGGCTCGCTGATGCCGCCCGCGCGGTGGCCCTGGTGGAACAGGCGCTGCGTGGTGAGCGGTTCGTGCCGCGGCTCTGAAACACGGAGCGCCGAGGTGGCTAGGCAAGTGTCACCTCTCGCTCGGGCGTGGTTCAAACTGCACGCCTCATCCCCGTCGGCACGGCGTGTCGGGCGTGACACGCCGCTGCATCGGCCGGCCGGAGCGGAAGAGGCATGCAATTGCGACAGCGCTCGACCCCCGGTCGCGCCCGACTCCTGCCGTAAAGTTGAGAGGTCGTCTGCCAGGAGGAGAACTGCGTGCCGCTGCTGCCGGCCCTCTCGGGCCCGGACGACCTGCGTACGCTCACCCCGGTTCAGCTGGCAGAGCTCGCCGCCGAGATCCGCGAACACCTCGTCACCTGCGTCAGCCGGACCGGCGGCCACCTTGGCCCTAACCTCGGTGTCGTCGAGCTCTCGATCGCCCTGCACCGCGTCTTCGACTCCCCGCACGACACGCTGCTGTGGGACACCGGCCACCAGGCCTACGTCCACAAGATGCTGACCGGGCGGGCCCAGGACTTCGACACCTTGCGCCAGAAGAACGGCCTGTCGGGCTACCCGAGCCGTGCGGAGTCCCCGCACGACGTGATCGAGAACTCCCACGCCTCGACTGCGCTGTCCTACGCCGACGGTCTCGCCAAGGCCTACGCGCTGCGCGGCGACAAGCGCGCCGTCGTCGCGGTCGTTGGTGATGGCGCCCTGACCGGCGGGATGTGCTGGGAGGCGCTCAACAACATCGCAGCCGCCAAGGACCGTCCGGTCATCGTCGTCGTCAACGACAACGGCCGCTCCTACTCGCCGACGATCGGCGGTCTGGCCCAGCACCTGTCCCAGCTGCGGCTGACGCCGGAGTACGAGACCGCGCTCGACGCCGCCCGCGCCATCGTCACCCGCACCCCGCTCGTCGGAACGCCGCTGTACGAGGCGCTGCACGGGTTGAAGAAGGGGCTGAAAGACCTCATCCAGCCGCAGGTGATGTTCGAGGACCTCGGCCTGAAGTACCTCGGCCCGGTCGACGGGCACGACATCGAGGCGGTGGAGTCGGCCCTGCGCTCGGCCCGCAACTTCGGCGCACCGGTCATCGTGCACTGCGTGACCCGCAAGGGCTCCGGCTACGGGCCCGCGGAGGACGACGAGGCAGACCGGCTGCACGGGGTCGGGGTCATCGACCCGCTCACCGGGCAGCCTGCGACGGTCTCGACCGCCACCTCCTGGACCAGCGCCTTCTCGGTCGAGATCGAGCGCCTCGCCACCGAGCGGCCCGAGATCGTCGCCATCACTGCCGCGATGCTCGACCCGGTTGGGCTGCGCGCGTTCGCCGACCGCTTCCCCGAGCGGGTGTTCGACGTCGGCATCGCCGAGCAGCACGCCGTGACCTCCGCGGCGGGGCTGGCATTGGGGGGCATGCGGCCGGTCGTCTGCCTGTACGCGACCTTCCTCAACCGGGCGTTTGACCAGGTCCTGATGGATGTCGCGCTGCACCAGCTCCCCGTCGTTTTCGTGCTCGACCGCGCGGGCGTCACGGGCCCCGACGGCGCTTCGCACAATGGGATGTGGGACCTGTCGTGGCTGCCCATCGTGCCGGGGATGGCCGTCGCCGCCCCACGTGACCAGCCGACGCTGCAGCGGGCGCTGCGTGAGGCGTTCGACCGCACCGACGGGCCGTCGACGGTCCGCTTCTCCAAGGGCTCCCTGCCGCCGGCGCTGCCCGCGCTCGCCCCGCTGGGCGGCGGCGACGTGCTCCGCCCCGCCGCGGGCGCCGAGCCCGACGTGCTCCTCGTGGCGTACGGCTCGATGGTCCGCACCGCCGTCGATGCCGCCGAGCGGGTGGCGAAGCAGGGCATCGACGTGATGGTCGTCGACCCGCGCTACGTCGTCCCGGTCGACGACGAGCTCGTCGCGCTCGCCCGCGAGGCACGCCTGGTCGTCACCCTCGAGGACAACGGCCGGGCCGGGGGAGCGGGCGCCACCCTCGCGGCCGCGCTCCGCGATGCCGACGTCGACACCCCGGTCAAGGCCCTCGGGCTCGACCAGAGCTTCCTGCACCACGGCGAGCGCCCGCAGCTGCTGGCCGAGGCCGGGCTCGACGTGCAGGCTGTTACCCGCAGCATCGTCGAGGCGGCGAGCCGCCGGGAGCCGGCGATGGAGCACGCGGAGAGCTGAACCGCACTGGGCCAGGCGCGAGGCGCCTGGTGTTACCGCTCGAACAGGTAGCGCGCCGCGTTCCCGCCGGCGACGACCTGGCGCACCTCGTCAGCGGTCACCAGCAAGGGCCGCGCGAAGCCGCGGTCCTCAGCTTCGGTGATCCGGAACGCTGCCGGCCCAAAGGCGGGGTCGAGCACTGAGGAGGCCAGCCACCCGCGGGTCCGCATCGGCACCACCACCCCCGCCATCCCGCCGCAGTCCGCGGTGAGTGCGAGGCGAAGGCTCGCGCTCCCCAGCAGGGTCACGACGTCGAAGCCGCCCCCGGGCCGCAGGCTGGCACCGGTGGGGCGTCTCCGGTGGCTGGCAGCAGCTGACGCGGCCACTTCGGCCGCTACCCGCCCCGCGGCTTCCAGGTGCCCCAGTAGCTCCGACCACCGGCTGGGCACCGAGATGCCGACCGCCTCGAGGGCCTCGACCGACACGGGCACCGGTAGGGCCGCTCCCGCACCACCGGGCCTGCTAGGCGCTTGCGTCCTGATCTCGTGCCCGCCCAGGCCAGCCAAGGCGAGTCCGAGTTGCAGCGACTCCCCGGGCACCCGTAGCACCGGCCAGTCGGGGCCGGGATGGTCGGGAGCCTCGGCCGGCCAGCCGACCACGGTGACGGCCGCCCGCAGCAGTCCTGGCGGCATCACCTCTGCCATCCAGCGCAGCCGGATGAGCTCGGCGACGCGCCTGCGCCCCGTCGTGCTGTCGGGCGCGTGCTCGCTCAGGGCGGTCGCCACCTGCTGCCAGGAGAAGTCCAACGGGTGGGCGCCGTGCAGGGTGACGCCGCGCGTGGTGGGCTCCAGGTCGAGGTCGTGGAGCACCGCGACGCCAAAGATGCAGCGGCGCAGGGCCGGCAGATCGCTGACGAAGGGCGTGTCCATGGCGCCCTCCGTCTGTGTACATCTCAGCGGTTGCACGTCACCGCGTTCACAGGTTTCTCGGCATGTCGCGGCGGCCGGATGAAGAGATCAGCGCAGTTGGGCGTACCTTCACCCGCACGGCGGTGGCGCAGCGTCCTTGACCCGGGTTCGCAGGCGACGCCAACAGCGAGCAGGAGATGAGGAGCCATGGCCGGCCTACTGGCGACCAAGACCGTCGAGCAGTCCATCGCCGACACCGATGAACCAGGGCATTCGCTACGCAAGCGGCTGGGTGCGCTCGACCTGACCGTCTTCGGGGTCGGCGTCGTCATCGGCACCGGCATCTTCGTTCTCACTGGCAAGGCGGCCGCGACCGAGGCCGGCCCCGCCGTCTCGATCTCTTTCGTCATCGCCGGCATTGTGTGTGCGCTCGCGGCGCTCTGTTACGCGGAGTTCGCCAGCACCGTGCCGGTCGCCGGCTCGGCCTACACCTTCAGCTACGCCAGCCTCGGTGAGCTGGTGGCGTGGATCATCGGCTGGGACCTCATCCTAGAGCTCGCGCTCGGCGCCGCCACGGTCGCCGAGGGCTGGTCGAACTACTTCGTCATCGTCGCCAAGTCCGCGGGATGGGCGGTGCCGGACTCCCTCGTCGGTGACGGGCACAACTTCATCGCCGGCGCCATCGTGCTGATCTTGACCGCCGTCATCTGCCTGGGCATCCGGGTCTCAGCCGCTTTCAACACGGTCGCCGTGGTGACGAAGCTGGCGATCGTCTTCCTCGTGATCATCGCCGGGCTCTTCTACATCAAGTCAAGGAACTACCACCCCTTCATCCCGCCGAGCGGCACCAAGCCGGCGGCGGGCGCATCAGCCGACTCCTCGTTGCTGCAAGACCTCGGTCTGTCGCCCGGCAGCTTCGGCATCGGCGGCATGGTGTCGGCCGCCGCCCTGGTGTTCTTCGCCTTCATCGGCTTCGACATCGTGGCGACGGCCGCCGAGGAGACCAAGAAGCCGCAGCGCGACATGCCGATCGGCATCCTCGCCTCGTTGGCGATCTGCACCACGCTCTACGTCGCGGTCAGCCTGGTCGTCACCGGCATGGTCAAATACGACAAGATCGTGGTGAAGGCGCCGCTGGCCGAGGCGTTCCGCTCGGTCGGCAAACCCGGCTTCGCCACGATCATCTCGGTCGGCGCGCTCATCGGCCTGACAACCGTCATGATGATCCTGCTGCTCGGTCAGTCGCGGGTCTTCTTCGCGATGAGCCGCGACCGGCTGCTGCCACCGGTGTTCAGCCAGATCAGCCCGCGCACGGGCGCTCCCGTGCGCGTGTCGATCACGACCGGCGTCGTGGTCGCCATCATCGCGACAGTGGTACCGCTGTCGACGCTGAGCGAGCTGGTCAACATCGGTACGCTCTTCGCCTTCATCCTGGTCGCCGTCGGGGTGCTGGTCCTGCGGCGCACTCGCCCCGACCTGCCGCGGGCCTTCCGCACGCCGCTGGTCCCGGCGCTGCCGATCGTGTCAGCGCTGGCCAGCTTCTACCTGATGCTCAATCTCCCGGCGGCGACGTGGCTGCGGTTCGTCATCTGGATGGCCATCGGGGTCGTGCTCTACTTCGCGTACGGCCACCGGCACAGCCGGCTGAAGGAGCGCAGTGCACCGGGCTACGTCGAGCCGGACTACTCGGGGCACTCCGCGAACGGCGCGCAAGGGGGTTCGGGCGGGCGAGACGCCGGCACCGGTGACGGTGCCGGAGCCGTACGGGCAGGGCACTAGCAGCCGTGAGCGAGGCCAGTGACACCCCGGTCCGCTACACGGTCGAAAACCGGGTCGCGCTGGTGACCCTGTCCCGGCCTGAGCGGCTCAACGCCTGGACGCCGCAGATGGAGAACGACTACTACGAGGCGCTGGAGCGGGCGTCGGCCGATCCAGACGTCCGCGCCGCCGTCCTGACCGGCGCCGGCAAAGGCTTCTGCGCCGGCGCCGACATGGACGTGTTGTCCGACATCACCGAGCAGCAGCCCGGGGCAGACAGCGGGTTCGCCGCCCGGTCGAACGTGGCGGCGATGGGTTTCGACAAGCCCCTGATCGCGGCGATCAACGGCGCCTGCGCAGGCGTGGGCTTCGCCCAGGCGCTGATGGCCGACGTCCGCTTCGCGGCCGCGGGCGCCAAGCTGACGACCTCGTTCGCCCGCCGGGGGCTCGTCGCCGAGTACGCCACCTCCTGGCTGCTGCCCCGCATCGTCGGACGCTCCCGGGCGCTCGACATGCTGCTCTCGGGCCGGGTGGTGCTGGCCGAGGAGGCGCTCACGTGGGGCCTCGTCGACCGGGTGCTGCCGCAGGACGAGCTCCTGCCCGCGGCCATGGCCTACGCGCACGACCTGGCGGTCTGGTCCTCACCCGCCTCCATGGCCGTGATGAAGCGGCAGATGCTGCTCGACGCCGACCGCCCGCTCGACGCAGCAGCCAAGGAGTCGACGCAACTGATGTACCAGAGCTTCACCGGCGCCGACTTCGCCGAAGGCGTCGGTGCCTGGGTGGAGCGCAGGGAGCCGAACTTCCCGCCGCTGGGGAGGGGCACGACGTTCGACTGACGACCTCGCGTTGTGGCTGGCGAGAGCAACAGCGCGCTCATGGATGAGCACTGAGGATGACAGCTGCCGGCCGTCCGTGGTTGAGTTACTGGCCGTCGAGCATCGCGCCGATGTCTACCGAAGACGGTGAGTCGGCGTCTGCCGTCGGCAACTACCGCGGCGCCATCCGCAGGGCACCGTCGAGCCGGATGACCTCGCCATTGAGCATCGGGTTCTCGAGGATCGCGGCGGCAAGCCTGCCGTACTCGTCGGGGTCGCCGAGCCGCGCGGGGAACGGCACCGCCGCGCCGAGCGCCTGCCGTGCTGGTTCGGGCAGCCCGGCAAGCAGGGGCGTGTCAAACAGCCCGGGCGCGATGGTCATCACGCGAACACCCAGAGATGACAGGTCACGGGCAGCGGGCAGCGTCATCCCCACCACGCCGCCCTTGGAGGCCGAATAGGCGAGCTGCCCGATCTGCCCGTCATACGCGGCGATCGAGGCGGTCTGCACCACGACTCCGCGCTCACCACCGTCGTCGGGATCGTTGCCGGCCATCGCGGCGGCTGATAGCCGCAGCGCGTGGAAGGTGCCGATGAGGTTGACGGTCAGGACCCGCACGAAGGGCTCGACCTCGTGCGGCCCGTTCCGCGAGACGGTGCGCTGAGCCGTCCCGATGCCGGCACACGCCACCGTGGCCCGCAGGCCGCCGGGCCGCTCGGCCGCCGCCGTGACCGCGCTCTGCAGCGAGTCAGGGTCGGTCACGTCCGCGACGATGCAGCGGCCCCCGATCTCGCCCGCGACGGCCTCGCCGCGCTCCTGCTGCAGGTCGGCAATGGTGACATCGGCACCCATGCTCGCCAGGCGCCGGGCCGTCGCCGCCCCCAGTCCGGAGGCTCCACCCACGACCAGAACGCTGCTTCCGTCGATCTGCATGGCCGCACGCTAACCGACGAGGTCCAGGCCGGGGCTTCACGACAGAGTCTGGTTACTCCCGCGCAGACGCCTCACGTAACCTGCCGCCGGTGACCGCGCGCCACTGCCCCAACTGCGGTTCGCTCCTCCAGCCCGCCGCTGACCGGCGAATGAGCTGCCCCGACTGCGGGACAATCGTCCATCCCGATGCGAAGGTCGCCGTCGGCGTCCTGGTGATCCGCGACGGCCGGCTGCTGCTGGTGCGCCGGGCGATGGACCCGTGCCGCGGCGCTTGGGCGCTGCCAGGAGGCTTCGTGGATGCCGGCGACGACGTGCGAGCCGTGGCCGCCCGCGAGGCACTGGAGGAGACCGGCCTGAGGGTGACGATCGGCGCCCTGCTCGAGGTCTTCTCCGGCGGTGCGGCCGTGTTCCTGCTGTTCGAGGGCACAGCGCAGGAGGACGCCGAGCCGCGCCCCGGTGACGATGCGGATGAGGCCCGCTTCTTCACCGAGGCCGAGCTGCCCACCGACCTCGCCTTCGACAGCACCCACTGGGCCATTGAGAACTGGCAGCGCGCCCAAACAGGCGGCACGCATGCCCATTGAGATCGTCCGCGCGAGCTACGGGCAGGTCGAGCCGCTGTTCGTCGAGCTCGACGCCGACCTCGACGAGCGCTACGGAGCAGGCCAACCGGTGCAGGTCGACGAGTCGCAGTTCGCATCGCCACAAGGCGCCCTGTTCATCGCGCTCCTGCCGAGCGCAGCCAACGGCGACGACCCCATCGCCGGCTGCGCCGGGGTGCGCCCCCACACCGCAGGTATCGCCGAGCTCAAGCGGATGTACGTGCGCCCAGCCGCCCGCCGGCACGGCGTCGCGCGGGCGCTGCTGCAGGCCTGCGAGGAGTTCGCCGGTGCCGCCGGCTACACCGAGCTCTGGCTCGAGACCGGCATGGCCCAACCCGAAGCGCTGACCCTCTACCGCTCCGCCGGCTACCGGCCGGTGCCCCGCTTCGGGCAGTACGCCGACGCGACGGACGCCCGCCACCTCGGGCGTCGCCTCAGCACACCCTCGGAGCAGACCGGCGATCCCGCCGGGGTGACGCGTCAGACGTGACTGGTCCCCCGCGCGGGACGTCGACCGGCGCGAGCAGGGTCACACTAGGACTATGACGCGTCGGTGGTTCGGATCCCAGGCTGTGACGATCACCAGCCTGGCCGGCTCACGTTCGGATGACATCCGCCGGCGGGAGCGCCGCTACGTCCAGGTGATGCTGTTCCGCCTCGCGGCCTTCATCGCCGCCACCGTGCTGTTCAGCGGCTGGGCGCGCTTCGTCGCCATCGTGCTCGCGCTCATCCTGCCCTGGCTCGCCGTCGTCTTCGCCAACCAGCCGACCGTGCGCAAGACGGCGCCGTCGTTGAACAAGCCCGCAGCCCGACCGGCACCGAGCCTGCAGCCCGCGCGGGAGCACCAGGTCATCGACCAGGACTGATGCCCGGCCTCATCCGCATCGAGCGTCCCGACGACCCGCGCCTCGCCGACTACCGCGACCTGACCGACACCGCCCTGCGCCGGCGCACGGAGCCCGAGCACGGCATTTTCATCGCCGAGGGCGAGCTGGTGCTGCAGCGGGCGGTCCGCGGCGGCCACACTGTCCGCTCGCTGCTGCTGCTCGACTCGCGGCTGCCGCTGCTTGACGACCTCGTCGCGCTCGCAGTAGCAGCGAGCGCCCCGGTCTTCGTCGCGGATGCGGACCTGCTGCGCGCGGTCACCGGGTTTCACGTGCACCGTGGGGTGCTCGCAGCGATGGCGCGGCGGCCCGAGCGGACCGCGCGCGACGTCATCGCCGCTGCACCAGCCGCGAGCCGCATCGCCGTCCTCGAAGGCCTCGCCAGCACCACCAACCTCGGCGCCGTCATCCGCTCCGCGGCCGCGCTCGGGATGGACGCGGTGCTGCTGTCGCCGACGTGCGGCGACCCGCTCTACCGCCGTAGCGTGCGCGTCTCGATGGGGGAGGTGTTCGCGCTGCCATGGGCGCGGCTGACGCCCTGGCCCGGTGCGCTCGACCTGCTCCGGGAGGCCGGCTACCGCCTGCTGGCCCTCACCCCGGATGCGTCCGCCACCCCGCTCGACGCCCTCGAGCTGGGCGCGGACGAGCGCGTTGCGCTGCTGCTGGGGGCGGAGGGCGCAGGTCTGTCGTCGCCCGCGCTCGCGGCCGCCGACGAGTGGGTGCGCATCCCCATGGCAGCCGGTGTGGACAGCCTGAACGTCGCGGCCGCCGCCGCCGTTGCCTTCTGGACGACTGGCCGCCGCTGACGCCGCGCCTGTCCGTCATCTCAAGGGATCGGGCGAGGCCGCCGATGCCATAAGCCGGTAGCGGCTCCTGCCCTGCCCGGACGGAGGCACCGTGGAGCAGAGCAACGGCCAGCAGCCGCCCCCGGCTGAGGGGCAGCCGGCCTCCTCGAGCCCGCCTCCCGGCTGGGAGTCGTGGGAAGGCGCCGAGGAATCCGCGGCCGGTTCAGAGCAGCCCGGCGCTCATCCTGACCTGCCGGCGCACGAGCCCGTCCGCGCGGAAGCGCCGTTGCTGGTCGCGCCCACCGTGCAGCTGGCTCCCCCGGCCTCCCCGCTGGGATGGCAGGTGCCGAGCAACCCCAGTCGCCCCGAACCCCAGCGCACGTTGCACCAGGATCGGCCGCAGAGCGACGCCACCTCAGGCGCGGACGTCCCCCGACTGCAGCTCGCCCCACCGCCGAACGGGTATCCGCCGCAGCCCCCGCAGCCACACGAGCAGCAGGCGGCGGGCGCACCCGCCAACCGGCCGCTGCTGGCTCCGGTACCGCTATCGCCGCCTGCACAGGCTTCAGCCCCACTGATGATGGCGCCAGCCCAGATGGCTCCGCCGCAACTGGCCCCGCCCACCGCGCTGGCTCCGCCGACCTCGCTGGCTCCGCCGACCTCGCTGGCTCCGCCGACCGCGCTGGCTCCGCCGACCTCGCCTCCGCCCCTCCGGGCAGCCGCACCCGCGGACTACAGGCAACCCACCGTCGCGCCGGCTGAGCCGCCCATGCCCCCGGCCCCGGAGCAGAGCGCACCAGCCAAGGCCGACCCACGCCTCAGCCGCGGTACGGAGAGCGACACCGGGGACGAGAGCGCCCTGCTGTTCAACCTGCTGGTGCAGGTTCTCGAGCGTGGCGCGTCCGACCTGCACCTGACCATGAACTCACCGCCGGTGATGCGCAGCAGCGGCCAGCTGGTCCGGATGGACGGCTACGAGGACCTCACCCCGCAGGTCATCCAGAAAATGCTGTACGCGATCATCACGCAGAAGCAGCGCGAGCGGTTCGAGGAGGCGCTCGAGCTCGACTTCGCCTACTCCGTCCCCGGCAAGGCCCGCTTCCGCGTGAACCTGTACAAGCAGCGCGATGCGGTGGGCGCGGCGTTCCGGCTCATCCCGTACGAGATCAAGAAACTCGACGATCTGGGAGTCCCGCCGGCAGTCGCAGGTTTCGCGATGCTTCCCCGCGGGTTCGTCCTCGTCACCGGCCCGACCGGCTCGGGCAAGTCGACCACGCTCGCCGCCATCATCGACATGGCCAACCGCAGCCGGCGCGAGCACATCATGACGGTCGAGGACCCGATCGAGTTCCTGCACCAGCACCAGCAGTGCCTGGTCAACCAGCGCGAGGTGGGGGAGGACACCCACTCGTTCCAGAACGCGCTCAAGCACGCCCTTCGCCAGGACCCGGACATCATCCTCGTCGGCGAGCTGCGCGACCTGGAAACGATCTCCGTCGCCCTGACCGCAGCCGAGACCGGTCACCTCGTCTTCGCCACCCTGCACACCCAGGACGCGGCCCAGACGATCGACCGCATCATCGACGTGTTCCCGCCCGCGCAGCAGCAGCAGGTCCGGGTGCAGCTCGCGGGCACGCTGCAGGGCATCGTCTGCCAGGACCTGCCTCGCACCGCCGACGGCAAGGGCCGCGCGGCGGCGTGCGAGGTGCTTGTCGCCACCCCTGCTATCCGCAACCTGATCCGTGAGGGCAAGACGCACCAGATCTACTCCGCACTGCAGGCCGGCACCAAGTTCGGGATGCAGACGATGGACCAGCACCTGGCCGAGATGGTGAAGCGCGGTCGGATCACCTATGACACCGGCATAGAGAAGTGCCACCACGCCGACGACTTCAACCGGCTGTGCGGGCGGAGCTAGGCGGACGAGAGCAGGCCGCAGGCCTGCTGACCCTTGTCGCGGTGCGCCGTGTCACCCTCCTACACTCCGTGGCGTGGAGGCAACAGGTGGCTGATGTACGACCTGACCCGATCCCACCTTTCAGCGATGTGGTCGCTGAGGTGAGAGCGGACATACGCGAACTGAGATCAGACATGCGCGAGATGCGGTCCGACGTACGCGCGATGACGTCCGAGACGCGCATCCTGCAGCTGGAGATGCGCGCGGGCTTCGCCGAGCTTCACAACGACCTGCAGGATCTTCGCCGGAGTCTCGCCACCGTGATCGACGACCTCAGCGATTTCCACCGCCAGTACAAGGAGGACACCCGCTCCGACGACCCCTGACGCGGCAGCGCTCCGTGGCCCTCAGTTGTGCTTCGGGTCCTCGGGTGCCGTCGATGCAAAGGCAATCGGCCCGCGCTGCCGGCGCAGCACCCGTCGCCACAGTGACGCGGCCTCGGTGTCAAACGGGTCGGCCGGTTCGGCGTCGAGGACGTACCACCCGCCGGCGTCGATCTCACCCTCCAGCTGCCCAGGCGCCCAGCCCGCGTACGCGGAGAACAGGCGGACGCCGGCGAGCCCGGATGCCCCAGGGTCCTCTTCGGCGTCGACAGTGCGCCACCCCTGGGACGTGCGGCCGAGGCAGATCAGCGCGTCGGGGTCGACGGGGCCGCCGCGGAACACGACGCCGGGCGCAGCCGCCAGCTCGGCCCATGCCGGCAGCACGGCCTCGACCGGAGCACGGCTTGGCCGGTTGAGCACCAGACCCAGCGCTCCGTCGTCCGTGGAGTGGGCGAGCAGGAGGATGACGGTCCGCGCGAAGGTTGGCTCGACCATGCCCGGGGTGGCGAGCAACAGCTTGCCAGCGAACGATGGAGCGGGCACCCGTCCATCGTGCCGCGTCACCTGGTCTGAGGCACAGGCGGGTGGAGTCAAGTCGCTGGGCACAGTCGGCTCAAGGTGCCACCCGCGGGCGACGACCGGTAGGAGAGGGCCGGGTGTCGGTCCGGGAACGGACGGGGTCGGTCGGCATGCCAACGACGTACGCGTACGCGGTGCGCGACCGCGCGGGCAAGACGGTCAGCGGCACGCTCGAAGCCGACTCGCAGGCGTCGGTGGCCAGCAAGCTCAAGGGGATGGGCTACGCCCCGATCTCCATCAGCGAGACGAACACCGGCATGAAGCGCGAGATCAAGATCCCGGGCTTCGGCGGGGACAAGGTCAAGCTCAAAGACCTGGCCATCATGTCCCGGCAATTCGCAACCATGATCAGCAGTGGACTATCCTTATTGCGCTCGCTTACGATCCTGTCTGAGCAGACTGAGAACAAGATGCTGGCGAAATCGCTCGGTGACGTCCGAAACGAAATAGAAACCGGTTCGTCCTTGTCGGTTGCGATGGGTAAGCATTCGCCGCAAGTTTTTCCTCCACTGATGGTTAATATGACCAAAGCTGGCGAGGTTGGCGGTTTCCTCGATGCGGTCCTGCTGCAGGTAGGGGCGAACTACGAGGCAGAAGTCAGGCTGCGCGGCAAGGTGAAGTCAGCAATGACGTATCCGATCGTCGTATTTATCATGGCGATCCTCGCAGTGATCGGCATGCTTCTCTTCATCGTGCCCGTCTTCGCCGGGTTATTCAAATCTCTCGGGGGAACATTGCCGCTACCGACTCGGATTCTCGTCCTGATGAGCAACGTGCTCAAGCTGTGGTCGCCTGTACTGCTTGTGGTTGGTATAGCTGGCGTGATCATTTGGCGCAAGATGAAGAACAAGCCGGGGGTGCGTGATGTAGTCGACCCTCTCAAGTTGAAACTAACCCGTATTCGGCCAACTGTTCACCAAGATTGCCCTGAGTCGGTTCGCACGCAACCTCGGCACAATGATGAGCTCCGGCGTGCCGATTCTGCAGAGCCTCGACATCGTGTCAGGAACAACGGGGAACGTGGTCCTCACTCGGGCGCTGCAGGATGTCCAGGACAGTGTCCGCTGCGGCGAGTCCTTGACGAGACCCCTGGAACAACACGCCGTGTTCCCTCCCATGGTGGTTCAGATGATGGCGGTCGGCGAGGACACAGGCGCCCTGGACACCATGCTCGGCAAGATAAGTGAGTTTTACGATCAAGAGGTCGAAGCAACGACGGAAGCTTTAACGGCGCTCATCGAGCCCCTGATGATCGCTTTCCTTGGCGCAGTTGTCGGTTCGATGATCGTCGCTATGTATATGCCCATCTTCAAGATCTTCGACCTGATCAAGTAAGCACGGAAGACCTGCCGGCTGCTTCGGCTGCGCCCACGCGCTTCCAGATCGAAACGAACCGGCTGTTGCCGCGCACAGCATTCTCAGCTTGAGAGTAGGCCGCAGTCCTGCATGCTGATCTCCTCGAGGAGTGCCAGCGCGCAGTCGGGTGACGTACGCACTCGGGCCTCAAGGATGAGCGCGAGAGCGTCGAACACATACCTGTCAGAGAGCCGTACCGGACCCCCTCCGCCGGAGAGAGTCCGAAGTCGCGACCGGAAGAGCCGGGAGCGTCTGGGTACGCCGGTCGGCCTCGTCTCATCATCGAGAAAGGAAAGCAGATGCTTGCACGCATCCGCAAGGCGATGGATGAGCGCGAGGAGGGCTTCACCCTCATCGAGCTCCTGGTCGTCATGATCATCATTGGTATTCTCGCTGCGATTGCGATCCCGGTGTTTCTCAGCCAGCGGTCGAAAGCTCGCGACACTTCCACCAAGGCTGACGTCTCTACTCTTGGCAAGGAGCTTGCGACCTACTACGTCGATGGCGCCGGTCCCGCGATTGTCACTCTGACTGCGGCTGCGGGTACTACTCCTGCATCCGCCACGGTCACTGATGCTGGTGGTTACACCAGCGGGACTGTCAAGCTCAGCAATGGAACTACACAGCCGGCTGCCAATGCGACCAAGAGTCTGGGATCGTCGACAGCCTGGTGCGTGTCTCTGACGAACCCGGACGGCAAGCAGAAGGATTACAAATACAGCGCGGACAGCGGTCTACAGAGTGGCACCTGCACCTGAGGTTGAGTTGATCAGGGCAGCTCTCGAATGGGGGCTGCCCTGATCCTTCCGCAATTCTGCTACGGGCTGAATTGATCGATCTCGATCATGCAAAGTATTCGGATGCATCTTAGGCACAGTATGGCGGCAATGGGATTGACGGTAGGCGGCATCTTTGGTGACTGCTTTCTTGCTTAGTGCAACGACGATCATGCACAGATTAGGAAGAAGGTCAAGATGCTTGCACGTATTCGCAGGGTTACAAAGCAGCGCGAAGAAGGCTTCACCCTTATCGAGCTCCTAGTGGTCATGATCATCATCGGGATTCTGGCTGCGATCGCTATCCCCGTGTTCTTGAGCCAGCGTGCGAAGGCCCGAGATACGTCCACAAAGGCCGACGTCTCGACCGTTGGCAAAGAAATGGCGACATACTTCGTCGACGGTAAGGGACCGGTGGACCTGGGCTACGTCGCACCCACGAGTAGCAATCCCGCAACGATGACCGTGACCGATGGTGCCAGCTACACCAGCGGCGTAATCAAGTTTAGTTCTGGAACCGTTGCGTCGTCGTCACCTTCGGTGAATCTCTCAAGCTCGAACAGTTGGTGCGTTTCGCTGTCGAACCCGGACGGTAAAGCCAAGGACTACAAGTATTCGGCGACTGACGGCTTGCAGATTGGAACGTGCTGAAACGCAAGTGAACCTGTCAAGCCCTGATGCATTGCTCCCTCGGGGGACTGCCAGCGCTTTACCGTGATCACAATCGTGCCAGTCGCATGGAGTCCCAGAACTAGGGCGTCCTGATCGAGCACAATCTGGACAGCTTGCGAGCCGCGGAGGAGGAACTCGATGAGGCGGTCTAGTCGTCGGCTTTGCACCCAGTCGGGCTTCACCCTGGTCGAGCTGATGGTGGCTGTCTTCATCATTGCCGGCGCCTTGCTGGGCATGATAACACTACAATTGCGCTCCCTCGGAACAGTCAACCTCTCGAAGCAGCGCCAGCAGGCGACGGACCTCGCCGACCGGACGATGGAGCAACTGCGGGCGCTCCCGTACGACACGATCAAGGCGGGCCTTAGCAGTTCTGACCTCTCCGAGACCGCGCCGATATATCTCGTTAGCGGAAGATTGAGGCCGACGTCTTTCGCCTCCTCGATCGATGAGCAGCTCGTGACCGGCGCGACCACTCTTTCCCCGCTTAACCTGCACCGGCGGAGTGACAGCTCGACAAGGATTGGCAACACCCAGTTCGCTATCAGCAGCTACGTCACGTTGGTCTCGGCTGCGGCGAATGATGTGTCACAGGGCTACTGGTTGACGGTCATCGTCAACTGGAACAGTGGGTCGGCGACCAGCACCGTTAAGCAAGTGATGGTTCGCTCTCAGGTTTACTCTCCTACTGGTTGCCTCGCGACCTCCAACCATCCCTTCTCGGGACCGTGCCAAGCGTTCTACGACGGTGCCGCCGGCACGACTCCCGCAGGCATATCGGTTGTCAGTGCAGGGGCAACGGGAACGACCCCCCTCGCCGGTAACGACATGACAAGCGGGGGAGCCGACCTGCCCTCACTGTCCATGGGGGTGCAGTCCGAGCAGACCGTGGCCGCTCAAGGCAAGGCTGCAGCTTCGGCGGCTCACTATCTCGACAGCTCCTCCTCGACGACCGCTCAGGGTGGCCAGGGGGCCGCCACGGGCGCATCCACCGATCCCGCCACGGGGGGTTCGAGTCCACCATCCACGGCCAACTTCGCGCAGGCTGCGCAAGCCGTGACGAAAGCGACGAGTACTGGAACCTTTGCCTTCCAGGACGCGTCGGACACTGGAGCTTCGTCGAGCACCACGGCGGCGCTGTCTGGCGCGAGTTGTCTCGACCTCTCCTCGACGGTCGTGACAGGTGGGCAGGCTTGCTCGTCGGGCAACTTCGCCCCGGGCGGACCCGTGTCGTCGACCCTGACTTATGCGGGCGGGAACATTCCGCTTGCATCGGTTGCCGCTAGTGCAACGACGAGCAAGGCGTTCGTCGCTCGCTTCCTAAGCTCGACGGGCTCCTACTGCACGGGAGCGTCGGGGACCGGGTGCATTTCCGGCAATGTCACGCGCAGTCTTGGCAACGGCGTTGTCGGGGGCGCTCCCACGCCTGCAACAGGGCTGCCCAGTGGGTGGTTGGGCTCCATGATCACGCTGACCGGCTACGGCGACAGCGCCTCAACGGAAGCGGGCCCTGGTGCCCAGCCCGCCGCCAGCAGCCGCACGGGCACGCTGATGTACTGGTCGGGATCGGGGTATACATCGGTGCCTCTCAGCTCGGCCACGAACAGCACCTACCCCCTCACTGGGGTGACCTATGGCTACTCCGGAAGCAGCGCGGTCACCGTCCGCATGACCGGCTCGGTCACCGTCGGTCCTTCCTCCGCCAAGACCGGTGCTCCGCAGTGCCAAGCCCCGGTTACCTGCGCCTCCTCGACCTCGGGCTCACTTCTCGCGACGGTGACGTACGCCATCTCCGCGGGTAACGCTCAGAGCGCGCTGTTCACGGTCACCCTGGATTTGGGGTCTGCTGCCGCGCAGGCCAGCTACCGGGTGGCTCCGAGTGCTTGAGCCCGGCCAGCGGCACCGGTCCGAGTCCGGACTGACGCTCGTCGAGCTGCTGGTCGTGGTGTCGATCTTCGGCATCCTGCTGAGCGGGGTCTACGGCGTGCTGATCATCGTTCAGCGCCAGACGGCGGACATCAGCACCCGCGCCGACGCCGTTGACCAAGCCCGGTTAGCTCTTGACCAGATCGACCGCCAGGTGCGCTCGGGCAACGTCCTCATCGACCCCGTCGTAGATCAGTCGGCTTGGCCACTGTCCATGCGCGTCTACACCCAGGCCAACGGCGACCAGCGCTGCGTGCAGTGGCAGGTATACCAGGGGCAACTCCGCACGCGGTCGTGGTCGAGCGCGGGCTTGAGCTACAGCACGGTCTCGAGTTGGGCGGTTATCGCACGACGCCTTGTGAACTCGAGTACCGATGTCCCATTCGCGCTCCAGGGAGCGACAACCCCGTACGGGTCTCGGCTTATCGACGTGCGTCTGCTGGTGGGCACGTCCGGCCAGCCCGTCGAGGTTCAAAGCTCCTTGTCCGGACGCAACACCGAGTACGGATACGACCCCAACGTCTGCAACCCCATCCCCCCATGACGGGGAAATCGGAGGCACGCATGCGTCGCGTCCATCAATCCGACGAGCAAGGCATTGTCTTGATCGTGGCAGTCATGGTGATGAGCGTGACGCTCATACTGAGCCTGATCATCGTCAACGTCGCCATCACGTCAGGGCGTACATCGGGACGGGACCGACAGCGGCTAGTCGCCATCAATGCCGCGGAGGCTGGAATCGACGGCGCCTACGCCGTGATCCAGACCAGCGGTGTGAGCCTTCCGTGCACCTGGCCGGCTAGCGGATCGACGGACGTGAAAACATACCCCGACCCCGCGAGCGTATCGGCCCGAATCGACTACTACTTGGCGGACTCAAGTGCGGCTTTGAGCTGCACCGGCACGCTGGCCCCGGGCAATTATCCATCGCGAGCCGTGATCAGTTCATGGGGTACGGCAGGCCCGCTCGCCGGCCGCGTGACGCGGAAGATGGAAGCGTTGGTCAACCTGGTCCCCGTGGGGGGCGGTAACGGCATACTCAGCGACTCCATCGTCGGCGACCGGGGCATCACGATGACGAGTGCCGCCAGCATCAACGGGGGGGTCGGGGCCGACGCTGACGTTTACACGAACGGAAACTATAGCTGCTCGAGCAGCCCCGAAATTCATGGAAAAATAATAGCTCCTTTCGGATCAGTTTCTATGTCACAGACGTGCACGGCTTACGGGGACGTCTGGGCGCGCGACAACGTCGCGAGCAGCGGTAACAAGACTCTCGGCGCCAACGTGTTGTCGTCCTTGGGAATAGTCAACCTTTCTTCCAGCACGAACGTTACGGGAACCGTGACGGCGCGGACAACGGACGCAATCTCATGGCCAAACCCTCCCTGCACGAGATCCAATTGTCGGGCCAATCCCGTCCTTCCCAACCCGCCGTCTCAGCCGTTTCCCATCATCAACAACGATGATGCGACGCTCCAGAAATGGCGAGACCAGGGCTACGCAGTCATTAGTCAGCCGTCGAGCACCGCGTGTGGGTCGGCAACCGGAGACTGGATTGCGGCTCAGGCCCCCGCCTTCACGCAGAAGACGCTGCTGCTCACTAATTGCCAGGTGACGTTCGCGAGCACGGGCACGATAAATTTTGCAAAGGACTTCGCCCTTTTCGCCTCTGGGGGAATCAGCACAAGCCAGCAGGTGAGGTTCGACGCTTCTTCCCCCCGAAGCATCAACATGATCGTGCCCGACAATGCGGCAACGCCTCCATGCAGCGCGCCGAACATCACCGTAGCCAACAATTTCTCATCGACTGTCAACGTCACGCAGCTCTGGTACTCACCCTGCGACATCAGTTATGCCAACGGCGGGGGAAGTTATGGGGCGGTCTATAGCGGGAGCAACCTCATTGCTTCCCAGAGTTTTTCGTTGAACTACCGGCCGATCCAGCTCTACGGGGTCGTTCCGTCGTCGCAGCCGCCATTGTCGTACAAGGTCGATATTCTTTACAAGAGAGAGGACCGGGTCTGAAGGCTTTGCGACCGAGCCGGCAGCTGCCGATGACCAGTTCGATGAGACGATCCGCAGTAGGACCGGAGCAGCGAGCCCGGGCGCGCAAATGAGCTTGGTAAGAGCTGTGACCATCGTCAGCGCGCTGCTCGGCCTTGCCGTTGGCTCCTTTGTCAACGTCGTGATCTGGCGGGTCCCTCGCAAGGAGTCGCTCGTCCGCCCGCGCTCCCACTGCCCCGCCTGCGCAAGCGGCATCCGTCCTCGGGACGAAGTGCCGGTGCTGTCCTGGATCCTGCTCCGCGGCCGCTGCCGAGACTGCAGCACCCGCATCAGCGCCCGGTACCCGCTTGTTGAGCTGCTCACCGCAGCTGTCTTCGTCGCCCTGGCCCTGCGGCTCCGGGACCAGCCCGCGTCCATCCCCGCATTTTGGTGGCTTGGGGGAGTTGGTATCGCGCTCGCGCTCATCGACTTCGACACCAGGAAGCTTCCTGACGTCCTCACACTGCCCTCCTACGCTGTCGGCGCCGTCGGCCTCGCGCTGGCTGCGCTCGCAGGTCCGGGCCACACCCCCCTCATCCGCGCCCTGCTGGGCTGTGCCGCCCTCTACGCGTTCTACTTCGCGCTCGCCTTCGCCTACCCGGCCGGCATGGGCTTCGGTGACGTCAAGCTGGCCGGCGTCCTCGGGCTATACCTCGGCTGGCTCGGCTGGTCGAGCGTCATCGTCGGCGCTTTCGCCGGCTTCCTGCTGGGCGGCGTCGTCAGCATCGCCCTGGTGCTGGCCGGACGAGCCGGGCGCAAGAGCGCCATCCCCTTCGGGCCGTTCATGCTGGCCGGCACACTGATCGGCATCCTCGCCGGGCAACCCATCGCCGACGGCTACCTGCACCTCACCCTCGGCTGAGCCGCCCGCCCTCGGCCCTCATCTGGCAGCCACCTCGCTCTCAAGCGGTTGGGCCAAACGGCCGAAGCCCATCGAGACACCAGCATTCCGCATGGAGCGCGGACGGCTGTCAGCCGGCGATCAGAAGGGTTACCCCGTGGCAGGACACAAAGCCGTGGGCCTCGACATCGGGACCACGTGCGTACGGGCCGCCGAGCTGTCGTGGACCCGTAACGGCGTGCGGCTCGACAAGCTGGGCCAGGTAGGCCTGCCGCCAGGCGCGGTCCGCGATGGCGAGGTCGTCGAGCCCGAAGCCGTCACCGCCGCCATCAAGCAGCTCTGGGCGCAGGCCAAGTTCACGACAAAGAAGGTCATCGTCGGCATCGCCAACCAGAAGGTCGTCGTGCGCCAGGTCGACCTGCCGTGGATGCCGGCGGACGAGATGCGCAGGTCGCTCGCCTTCCAGGTCGCCGACGTCATCCCCATGGCCGTCGACGAGGCCATCCTCGACTACCACCCGCTCGAAGAGGTGAGGGCCGAGGACGGCGCCCGCCAGCAACGCATCCTGCTCGTCGCGGCCGGCCGCGAGATGGTGTCGAGCACGCTCGCGGCGATCACAGCCGCGGGCCTGCATCCGGCGATGGTCGACCTCACCCCGTTCGCACTCATGCGCTCGCTCGGGGCCTCCGACAGCCTCGGGCTCGCCGGCAGCGCGGAGGCGCTCGTCGAGGTCGGGGCGAGCATCACCAACATCGTCGTGCACCAGGGCGGGGTGCCGCGCTTCGTCCGCATGCTGCTGCAGGGCGGCGCTGACATCACCGAGTCGCTGTCGGACCAGATGGGCATCTCCGGCGACGAGGCCGAGTCGCTCAAGCTGACGTCGACGCTGCCCAGTGACGCCGGGGCGGTCGGAGCGGACCCGGCGTCCCGCGTCCTCGAGACCGCCGCATCGGCGTGGATTGAGGAAGTGCGCGGCTCGCTCGACTACTACTTGGCCCAACCCGACGCCGTCCGCCTGGACCGCATCGTGCTCTCCGGCGGCGGCGCCCAGCTGCGCGGCCTGGCGTACCGGCTCGCGATGGCGACCGGCACGCCCGTCGACCCGGCGCAGCCGATCTCCCGGGTCGCCATCGGCAGCACCGGACTGTCTGAGCAGCAGATCGCCTTCCTTGAGCCGCTGACGAGCGTGCCGGTCGGCCTCGCCCTCGGAGCCGCCGCGTGACCGCCGTGATGCAAGAGCACGAGTACGTCGAGGCGCCCGCGATCCTCGCCCCACGCGAGCCGGTGCGGCTGCCGCACGTCAACCTGCTCCCTCCCGAGATCATCGAACGACGGGCTCTGACCAAGCTCGGCCGAGGGCTGGGCGGGGTCGTCCTCATCGCCGCTCTCCTCGCGGGCTTCCTCTGGCACCAGGCCGGCTCGGGGCGCGATGCGGCCCAGACCCGCGTCGACGCCGCTCAGGCCGCAGGCACCAAGCTGCAGGCCGAGCAGACACGTCTCGCTCCCGCCCAGCAGGCCCTGGCCGCTGCGCAGCAGTCGCAGCAGACGCTCAAGGCGGCGATGGCCAACGAGGTCCTGTGGTCGCGCTACCTGGAGGAGGTCAAGCTGAAGCTGCCGAAGTCCGCGCGGCTGTCGAACATGGTGCTGGGCTCGGCCTCAGCTGGGGCCACGTCGGGCACCTCAACGCCCGCGGCTGGCGCAAGCACCCCCGCTGCCGGTACGAGCACTCCTGCCACCGGTGCGACGGGTACCTCGACAAGCACCGGGGCGACCGGCACCACCGGGACCGCGGCCGGACCCGCCGTCATCAACTCGGCCACCTTCACCGGCACGGCGAAGGACCAGTACGCGGTGGCTGACTGGCTGCAGAACCTCACCCTCGTCCCCGGCTTCACCAACCCGTACCTGACGAGCACCACCGCCTCGTCCGCGACCGGCACGGCGTCCGCGCTGGTGACCTTCACCGTCACGGTCGACATCACTGCCGATGCCCTGTCCCACCGATACGACGACGTGGCAGGAGGCTGACAGTGACGCGCCGACAGCAGCTCATCGCAGGGTGCGTAGCGCTCTGCCTCGTCATCCTCGCCGGCAGCTGGTTCCTGCTCGACAAGCCGCGCAAGCAGGCCGTCGCTGACCTGCAGGCCAAGGCCGCGCAGCAGGAGAGCACCAACGCCTCGACGCGCACCCAGGTCGCCGTGCTGCGTGACGTGGCCGCCCGCCTGCCCGCGGCACAGAAGCAGGCCGCCGCACTCGGCAACCGGGTACCGAAGTCGCCCGAGCTGGTCTCGCTGATCCGCCAGCTGACCGATGCCGCGGCGCACTCGGGCGTCGACCTGCAGGGCATCACCCCGACGAAGCCGACGGCGCTGCCGGTGGCGCCCGGGCTCTCCAGCATCGGACTGACGCTGATGGTCAAGGGGGACTACCCGAGCCTGGAGCAGTTCGAGACCCAGGTCGAGGACCTGAAGCGCTCCTTCCTCGTCACCGGGCTCACCGTTGCCGGTGGCGCGGCCGGCGCGAGTAGCAGCGGCACCGCCTCGACCAGCTCGAGCGCCGGGGCCGCCGACAAGCGCCTCACCGAGACGATCACCGGTCAGGTCCTGACCGGCAGCCCCACCGGGTCGGCGGCCGTCCGCCCGTCGACGCCGAAGTCCTCGTCGACACCGACGTCCTGATCCGGAAGGCTTGTCATGGCTCGTCACGCTGAGAAGGCCCCCGCCACCGCCCGGGACCCGAAGATGCTCGCTCTGGTGGGTGCGGGGGCGCTGGCCCTCGTCGCGCTGCTGTTCTTCGTCGTGATGCCGATGCTGACCGGCGGATCGAGCAGCAGCACGTGATCGACCGGGGCTGCGAGCCTGCCGCAGCCGCGGGCGGTGCCGAAGGCGCCGGCCACCCCGCGGCCGCCTGCCGCCGCGGCGGCCCCCGGGGTGATCGACGCGGGGGACGCGACGCGCAACCCGTTCGCCCCGCTGCTGCAGGAGGCCGCCGCGGCGGCTACGGCTGCCTCGACGGTGAGCGGCTCGACGGGCTCGCCGCCGACTACGAGCTCGACCGGGTCCACCGGCACGACGTCCGGGTCGACGAGCACGAGCGGATCGACGGGGACGGCGACCGGCTCCGGCTCCGGCTCCGGCTCGTCGAGCTCAGTGCCCGCCGCCACACCGACAACGGGGACCAGCACCACGCCGACTACGGGTACAACCCCGAAGGCGACTTCGGTGACCGTGCGCTTGCTAGCAGTCGAAGGGGCCAAGGCGCGCATGGAGATCGGCGGCAAGGACGTGACGGTGAAGGTCGGCGACACGGCACAGGGTTTCAAGATCACCAAGATTAGCCTCGATGGCGTGCTGCTGGAGTACAAGGGCGCCGAAGCCGCGCTGGCACCGGGGGAAAGCCAGAACTTTTAGTTAGCAGCGTTCTCCTTCACGATCGCGTACCTTAACCACGAATTTCTTCCGACGGGCTGAAGGATCGCGTGGATACAAGCATCGTCTTCGCTGCTGACGCTCCTGGTGCGACCCTCTCCTACCGGGTGCAGCGGGGCGAACTTGTGCGTCTGGCCAGGGGGGTGTACTCCACAGCTGCCGAGGTCGACCCTGCCATCACGGTGAAGCGCGAGTGGCACACCATCGCGGGCGGGCTGCTGCCTGGTGCTGTCATCACGGACAGGTCGGCTCCGGTCGGCGGACCGCTTCGGGGCACTCTTTACCTGGCTCACGACGGTCGCGAGCGGGAGATCCCCCTGCCGGGGCTTACTCTTTCTGTCCGCCGCGGAGCCGGCCCCCTGCCCGGCGACATACCGCTACCCGGTGGCCTCTTCCAGGCGAGCAAGGGCCGCGCGCTCGTGGAGAATGCCCGCGAGTCCCGTGCGCGCGGTCAGCGTGAACGGCGGACGCTCGACGCGAGCGAACTGGATGACTGGGTCGACCGGCTGCGGCACATCGACGGTGAAGACCGACTTGCGACATACCGCCAACAGGCAGAGCAACTGGCAGAGGCTCTGGGAACGCCGGCACGCGGCGTGCGACGCCTGTCCCAGGTGATCGGTGCCGCGCTCGGCACGCGGCAGGTGACATCACCGTCGCGCGCGCTCAGCGCCCGGCAGGCGGGCCGACCCTATGATCAGGACCGCCTTCGCCTGTTCGAACGGCTGGTCGAGGCGCTGCGGGAGTCAGCCCCCCAGAACCGGCCGGTGAACAATCCACAGGCCGACCGCTACCGCCATCTGCCCTTCTTCGAGGCGTACTTCTCGAACTTCATTGAGGGCACAGAGTTCGAGTTGCCGGAGGCGCTCGACGTCGTCTACGCCGGCAGGCAGATCGCCGGTCGCGCGGCGGACAGCCACGACCTGCTCGGCACCTACCGCGTCGTCGCCGACCTCTCCGGAATGTCGGTGGCGACCTCAGATCCTGACGAGTCCCTGGAGCTCCTGCGTTCGCGTCACGACACGATCATGGCTGGGCGGCCGGACAAGCGGCCGGGCCTGTTCAAGCAGGCCGCCAACCGAGCGGGCAGCTCCCTGTTCGTGCTGCCGGCACTGGTCGAGGGCACCCTTCGAGCTGGCCTCGAGCACGTCCACGCATTGGACACCGCATTTGAGCGCGCCGTCTTCGTGATGTTCGTCGTGTCCGAGGTTCACCCCTTCGACGACGGCAACGGCAGGGTGGCCCGCGTGATGATGAATGCCGAACTGGTGCAAGGGGGCCAGTCGCGCATCATCGTCCCAACCGTCTTCCGCGACGACTACCTGGGTGGCCTCCGACGGCTGACCCGGCAGGCTGACCCGAGCGTATTGATCAAGTCACTGCGCTACCTGCACGACTACAACTCACACATCGACTTCGAGACGACCGATAAAGCGACCCGGGCGCTGACCGTGACAAACGCCTTCAACGAGCCGGACAGCAGCGACCGGCTCCAGTTGCCCGACAGGTACGAGCCGGAGTCAGCCGGCTAAGCCGGTAGTCGCGCTCACGGCCCGCAGGCGGCGACGTACTCCGTCCCGCACAACACGAGTGACCCCGCTACCGGCAGGACCCCGGTCGAGTTCAGCACGCTCGGCAAGCCGATCTTGACGCGGAGGGGCGAAAGAGTTACCCGCTGACCTGGACGTAGCTGGTTGCCGCTTGTGATGACTCCGACGCCGGTGTGTGAGCTCAAAGGGGATGTCAACTTGAATGTGGCCTTGCCACCGTCGTAGATGTAGTTGTTCACGATGGAGTCGCAGGGCTGTGGCACCCCCGGACCACACCAGTTGTAGGTCCGATAGGAGATGCGACCATTGCCCGCGGCGTCGACACTCACCGAGACGCGGTGGTGGTAGTACGAGCCCTTGAAGCACGAGACTGGAGCGCCGCAAGCGGAGGCGACGCCGCTGAAGGCTAGGACGGCAGCGGCGATGCAGGTTGGAACCAATCGTCTTCTCATCGTGACTCCAGTAGCGAGACGGGGTGGCCGAGCAGCGGCCACACGTGCTCAGTAGCCCTTCCAGGTGATCTTCTTCGCGCCCGTGGCACACGCCCAGGCGGTGTATGCCATCCCCTGCGGGTAGACGACGTGGCCGAGGCAGAAGAAGCCCTGTGACGAGTAGTAGTTGCGCGACACGTACTTGGACGCATACACGACCGACCGTGCAGTCGTGCAGCTGACCCCGGTCGCGACGATGTCGGCTGCGACCCAGTCCGTCTGTGGGGCGAATGCAACGCTCTGGCACCTCACTGGCGCGGGTGTACACGCAGCGGCGGGCAGGCCGATGGCAGCCGCGATGACACCAGCGCCTATTGCCGTTGTGGAATAGCGGGTCTTTGCGGTCACGGTTCTCCCCATCGTGCGGCGGACGCCGACCTCTGTTGTAGACCGGTCCGAACGGCCCGGTGCCGCTTTCTGGACAAATTCACCCGGTCGGGCCAGGCCTCCGGGTCGCAAGCATCCCCACCGCAGCCACAAGCAGGCCGGGAAGCAGTAGGTCCCTCGTGCGACTGCTCGAGGCGAGGAAGAGGGTGTCGCCCTCGAACATGACCGGCAAGATCGCCGCCCCGGCGCCAGTGCGCGTGCTGTCCACAGCCAGGCGCCGCTGCGAGGCGCGTCACCCACGCCTTCTGCGAGACTGGGCCCATGCTGCGCTGGTTGACCGCGGGGGAGTCGCACGGCCCCGCCCTCGTCGCCACGCTCGAGGGGCTGCCCGCCGGGGTGCCGACGACCACAACCGACATCGGCGACGAGCTCGCCCGCCGCCGCCAGGGCTACGGCCGCGGCGCACGGATGGCGTTCGAGCGCGACGAGATCGAGGTGCTGGGCGGCGTCCGCCACGGCCTCACCATGGGCGGACCGGTCAGCCTCGTCATCCGCAACACCGAGTGGCCCAAGTGGTCAGAGGTGATGAGCCCGGACCCGGTCGACGCCGAGCAGCTCGCCGAGCTCGCCCGCAACCGGCCCCTCACCCGCCCGCGGCCCGGCCACGCCGACCTCGTCGGGATGCAGAAGTACGGCTTCGACGACGCCCGTCCGGTGCTCGAGCGAGCATCGGCCAGGGAGACGGCGGCCCGCGTCGCGCTCGGCTCCGTCGCCCGCTCCTTCCTGCGCGAGGTGCTCGGGGTCGAGGTGCTGAGCCACGTCGTCAGCCTCGGCAGCATTGCCGTGCCGGAGGGCGCGCCCCTGCCCGGGCCCGACGAGCTTGCACGCATCGACGCCGACCCGGTGCGCTGCGCCGACCCCGAGACCGCCAGCGCAATGGTCGACGAGGTCGACCTCGCCAAGCGCGAGGGCGACACCCTGGGCGGCGTCGTCGAGGTCCTCGCCTACGGGTTGCCGTCAGGGCTCGGCAGTCACGTGCACGGCGACCGCCGGCTCGACGCCCGCCTCGCCGGCGCGCTCATGGGCATCCAGGCGATCAAGGGCGTCGAGCTCGGCGACGGCTTTGAGCTCGCCCGTCGCCGCGGCTCGCAGGCGCACGACGAGATCCAGCGCGACCCGGCGACCGGCGCGCTCACCCGCGTGACCGGGCGCTCCGGCGGCACCGAGGGCGGCATGTCGACCGGCGAAGTGCTGCGCGTGCGCGCGGCGATGAAACCGATTTCGACCGTGCCGCGGGCGCTCCGAACGGTCGACGTCGCCACTGGCGAGGCAGCCATCGCGATCAACCAACGCTCCGACGTGTGCGCGGTGCCCGCCGCGGGGGTGGTCGCCGAGGCGATGGTCGCGCTCGTGCTCGCCGACGCCGTGCTCGAGAAGTTCGGCGGTGACTCGGTGGCCGAGACCCGTCGCAACTCCGAGGCCTACCTGAAGACGGTCGCCGGGCTGTGAGGACGCACCGGTGACTCCCGTGCTCGTCCTCGTCGGTCCGCCTGGCGCGGGCAAGACGACTGTCGGCGCGCTCGTCGCCGAGGCGCTCGGCGTCCAGTTCCGTGACACCGACCAGGTGGTGGAGGCGGTTGCCGGTAAGCCGGTGTTCGACGTGTTCGTCGACGACGGCGAGGACACCTTTCGCGCGCTGGAGCGGGAGGCGGTGGCCCGCTCGCTCGCCGAGCACGACGGCGTCCTCGCGCTCGGCGGCGGCGCCGTCCTCTCCCCTGACACTCGCGCCGCGCTCGCCAGGCACCGGGTGGTTTCGCTGACGGTGGGACTGTCGGATGCGGTCAAGCGGGTCGGAATGGCCCGCGACCGGCCCCTGCTGATCGACTCCCCCCGCGCACGGATGTCGGCGATGATGAAGGAGCGCGCCCCGCTCTACGCCGAGGTCGCGGGCATCACCGTCGACACCTCCGGCCGTGCCGCCGACGACGTCGCGCAGGAGGTGCTGGCATGGACCTCGTCCGCATCCCGGTGACCCCGGCCGGCACTCCGGCGTACGACGTGGTCGTCGGCTCCGGGCTGCTAGAGGAGATCGTCGAGGCGGTGCGGGGTGCGACGCGCGTGGCAGTGGTCCATCCCCGCGCCCTGCGCGCGACGGCGGATGCCATCAAGCCTGAACTGCCGGCCGAGGCGCATCTGGTCGAGGTGCCCGACGGCGAGGAGGCCAAGACGCTCCAGGTCGCGGCCTACTGCTGGTCGGTGCTGGGCTCGGTCGGCTTCACGCGCGACGACGTCGTGCTCGGGCTCGGCGGGGGAGCGGTCACCGACCTCGCCGGCTTCGTCGCGGCGACCTGGCTGCGCGGGGTGCGGGTGGTGCAGGTGCCGACGACGCTGCTGGCGATGGTCGACGCCGCCGTCGGTGGCAAGACGGGCATCAACACCGACGCCGGCAAGAACCTCGTCGGCGCCTTTCACCAGCCCGCTGCGGTGCTGTGCGACCTGGCGACGCTCGAGACGCTGCCGGCGCACGACTTCGCCGCCGGGCTCGCCGAGGTGGTCAAGGCAGGGTTCATCGCCGATCCCGACATATTGCGGCTGCTCGAGGCCGACCCCACCGGCCGCGCTGCCCTGCCGGAGCTGATCGAGCGCTCGATCCGGGTGAAGGCCGAGGTTGTCAGCGCCGACCCCAAGGAGGCCGGTCGCCGCGAGATCCTCAACTACGGCCACACGCTGGGGCACGCGGTCGAGAAGGTCGAGCGCTACCACTGGCGGCACGGCGCCGCCGTCTCCGTCGGGCTCGTCTACGCGGCGGCGCTCTCGCGGCTGGTGGCCGGGCTCGATGATGCGACCGCCGACCGGCACCGCACGCTGCTTGAGCGCATCGGTCTGCCGACCAGCTACCCCGCCGACCGCTGGCCCGCCCTGCTCGACGCGATGAAAATCGACAAGAAGAGCCGTGGGCACCGGATGCGCTTCGTCGGGCTCAGCGGGCTCGCGCGGCCGGTGATGCTCGACGACCCCGACCCCGGCCTGCTGACCGCCGCCTACAGCGAGGTCACCGCGTGACCCGGGTGCTGGTGCTGAACGGTCCGAACCTCGGCCGGTTAGGGAGCCGGCAGCCGGAGATCTACGGCTCGGCGACTCACGACGACCTCGTCGCCGCGTGCAAGCAGACCGCCGCGGAGCTGGGGCTGGAGGTCGAGGTGCGCCAGACCGACGACGAGGCGACGATGCTCGGCTGGCTGCACGAGGCCGCCGACGCCGGCTCGCCCGTGGTGCTCAACGCCGGTGCGTGGACGCACTACTCCTATGCGGTACGCGACGCGGCGGCCGCGCTGACCGCGCCGCTCGTCGAGGTCCACATCTCCCAGATCGCCGCGCGGGAGGGGTTCCGGCACCATTCGGTGGTTTCGGAGGTTGCGACCGGCACCATCACCGGGCTGGGGATCGACGGGTACCGGCTGGCGCTAAGGGCGCTGGCGAGCCGGTAGCAGCTGGCGGCTGCGTCGGTTGGCGTTCGTGTCCGCGACACGCCGGGACGTTGAACCGGATGATCAACCTGAGGCCGGTTATGAGCTGCTTATGGAGTCGTCGAGCAGGAGCCTCGCCCCTGGTAGCTCTGCAGCTGCTACCTGGCGGTCGTTCGTCAGCAGGCTGGCACCTCTGTGACGAGCCGTGGCGGCAACTATGGCGTCGGGCAATCGCAGCCCGCTCCTCGCCCGCGCATCGGCAGCGAGCGCGGCTATGTCTGCTGTCAGCGGGACGAGGGTGAGCCCCGGCAGAGTCTCGAGCGCCCGACGCAGAGCTTCAGCGCGGCGGGGCTGCCCGTCGCCGTACGGCCTGACCATCAGTTCAGCGAGGGCAAGTGTTGGGATAGCGAGGTCGAGGCGGCCGGCCACGGCTGGGCGGAAGACGTGTTGGTCGAGCCAGCGTCCACGGCGGGTGTCCGGTTGATCAAGGTAGTAGATCAGGCAGTTGGTATCGAGGACCAGTGACTCCGCAAGGCTCACAGGTCCCATTCCGATCGCAGGGCACGTTGTTCCGCTACGGGATCAGCGCCGTGCCACAGGCCGCGCCCCGCCTCGCTCAAGCGCCGTAGGGGATCGGCGTCGACGCGTTCCAAGATCAGACGCCCCTCCTCGTCCAGCTGCGCGTCAAGAAGATCGCCGTCTTGGACCCCCATGCGGCGTCGTAGCGAGGCCGGGATGACGATTTGCGCGCGCTTTCCAACTCTGACGTTCACGTCAGACATCCTACGTTGATGTCAGACATGGCCGGGCGTCCTCTCCAACAGTGAGCTCGGACCCGAGACCCGGACGAGCCCGCCAGTAGACTCAGCCTCTGACCCGCCGCGCCAACTCAGCCGCCGATTAACCCCCCGGCCCCCCGACGACACGCAGGAGCCTTCGCGCACGTGGCCACGACAAACGACCTCAAGAACGGTCTGACGCTGAACCTCGACGGCCAGCTGTGGGGCGTCGTCGAGTTCCAGCACGTCAAGCCCGGCAAGGGCGGCGCGTTCGTCCGGACCACGCTCAAGAACGTCACCACCGGCAAGGTCGTCGACCGCACCTTCAACGCCGGGGTGAAGGTCGAGATCGCCAACGTCGACAAGCGCGAGATGACCTACCTCTACCGCGAGGGCGATGACTACGTCTTCATGGACGCGCAGTCCTACGAGCAGCTGTACGTCCCCGCGCAGACCGTCGGCCCCGCCGCCGACTACATGCTCGAGAACACCAACGCGACGGTCGCGCTCAACGACGAGCTGCCGCTCTACGTCGAGCTGCCGGCCTCGGTCGAGCTCACCATCACCTACACCGAGCCCGGCCTGCAGGGCGACCGCTCGACCGGCGGCACCAAGCCGGCCACCGTCGAGACCGGCTCGCAGGTGATGGTGCCGCTGTTCCTCACAACCGGCGAGCGGATCAAGGTCGACACCCGCGACGGCCGCTACCTCGGCCGCGTCAACTGACCTTGCCGCCTGCCCGACGCGGACGCAGCGCCGCGCCGACCGCTCGGTCCAAGGCGCGCAAGCGGGCGCTCGACGCGCTGTACGAGGCCGACATCCGCGGCACCGACGCCGTCTCCACCATCGCCCAACGGCTCGCGCAGAGTGACCCGCCCGTGCCGGAGTACGCGGTCGACCTCGTCGAGGGTGTCAGCGCCCACCGGCACGACATCGACGCGCTGCTCGCTCGCCACTCCGAAGGATGGACGCTCGACCGGATGCCACCCGTCGACCGCAACCTGCTGCGGATCGGCGCCTACGAGCTGCTGTACCGCGACGACGTGCCCGACGCGGTCGCGATCAGCGAGGCCGTCGAAGCGTCCGCGCGCCTTTCGACGGACGACTCGCCGTCGTTCATCAACGGGCTGCTCGGCCGGCTGCTCGACGTGGAGGGACCGAACCGCAAGCGGTCGACGGCGGACGAGCCCGAGCCGCAGCCCGACCTGAGCTAGGCCAGCTCGATCGACTGCCGCGCGTCGGCCGACAGCACGCCCCATGTGATGAGCTGCTCGGTCAGCTGCGTAGGGCTGGCGTCGTAGATGACGGCGAGCGAGCGCAGGTCCTCGTGCCGGATCGACAGGACGCGCCCGTTGTAGTCGCCGCGCTGGCTCTGGATGGTGGCGGCGTAGCGCGCGAGGGGCGCCGCGCGGTCACCGGGAACGGTCTGCAGCCGCTCCAGGTCGATGATGATCCGCGGCGCCTGCTCGATCGCGGCGACAGCCTCGCGCTCGGGCAGCAGCTCGTTGACGGGGATGCCGTAGAACTCGGCCAGCTCCGAGAGGCGCTGCACCGTGACGGCGCGGTCGCCGCGCTCGTAGCTGCCGACGACGACAGCCTTCCACCGGCCCTGGGACTTCTCCTCAACCCCGTGCAGCGACAGCCCCTGCTGGGTCCGGATGGCACGAAGGCGCGACCCCAAGGCCTTGGCATAGTCGGACATCCGTGCTCCAGTCCCGTGCGGCGTGACGCGTGGTGTACGCAGCCCCCCCGGACGACTGCTTGCAACCCGAGCCCGGCGGATGTGACCCCCAGCGACGGCGGTGCTAGCCACCACTACCGCAAGAACTCACAAGCTCGTACGGCGCGGACGTTAAGCAGGATGATCTCGCCGGTCAAGCCCTCACTGCGCGTGTCGGGTCACGAAGAGTGCTTTGGCGCTTCCGGAGCGAGGTCGCACAAGCTGCTCGGCGCGTCCCGTCTCACGAGGCCCGTCGAAGTAGCCGGTGTTGGTAGGTTCGTCGTACTGCTCCTTTAACGACCCGTCCGGTGAGGCGGGGAAGGAGGTTCGAGCACGCATGCCGGCACTCCGGCCCCAGCCGTCGGCGGGGGCGCCCGACACGCCGACCCCCGAGACGGCCTCCGCCCGGCAGGTCCTGTCTCGCGCCGACCTTGCCCGCACCCTGGCCCGAATGGCACATCAGCTGCTCGAGCGCACCGAGGGCGGCCACGACGTCGTCCTGCTCGGCATCCCCACCCGCGGCGTCCACCTCGCGCGCCGGCTCGCCGCCCTCGTCCACGAGTTCGAAGGCGTGACGCTGCCGGTCGGCTCCCTTGATCCGACGATGTACCGCGACGATCTGCGGATGCGCGGCGTCCGCCCGCTCGCCGCCACGCAGCTGCCCCCCGGCGGCGTCGACGAGAAGCTCGTCGTGCTGGTCGACGACGTCCTGTTCTCCGGGCGCACCGTCCGGGCGGCCCTCGACGCGCTGACCGGGCTCGGCCGCCCCCGCGCCGTCCAGCTCGCCGTGCTCGTCGACCGTGGCCACCGCCAGCTGCCGATCCGCGCCGACTATGTGGGCAAGAACCTGCCGACCTCCCTGACTGAAGACGTCCAGGTGCGGGTTGACGAGGTTGACAGCGACGATGGCGTACTGCTGGCTAGCCGGCCGGATGCCGCATGAAGCACCTGCTCTCGGCCGCAGACCTGACCCAGGACGAGGCGTTGCTCATCCTCGACACCGCCGAGCAGATGGCCCGGGTCGCCGACCGCTCGATCAAGAAGCTGCCGACGCTGCGCGGCCGCACCGTCGTCAACCTGTTCTTCGAGGACTCCACCCGCACCCGCACCTCCTTCGAGGTCGCGGCCAAGCGGCTGTCGGCCGACGTCATCACGTTCTCGGCCAAGGGCTCGAGCGTCTCCAAGGGTGAGGGGCTCAAGGACACCGCGCTCACGCTCGAGGCGATGGGCGCCGACGGCATCGTCATCCGGCACAGCGCGTCTGGTGCGCCGCACCGCCTGGCCACCTGGGTTCGCGGCAGCGTCGTCAACGCCGGTGACGGCACCCACGAGCACCCGACCCAGGCGCTGCTCGACGCCTTCACGATGCGCCGCCGCCTCGGCCGCCTGGAGGGGCTGCGGGTCGCCATCGTCGGCGACGTGCTGCACAGCCGGGTCGCCCGCTCCAACGTTCTGCTGCTGGCCACGCTCGGGGCGAAGGTGACCCTGGTGGCCCCGCCGACCTTGCTGCCCGTCGGGGTCGAGGCGTGGCCGGCCGACGTCTCGTACGACCTCGATTCCGCCCTGCCCACGGCCGATGTCGTGATGATGCTGCGGGTGCAGGCCGAGCGGATGGCCGCCGCATACTTCCCGACCGTGCGCGAGTACAGCCGCCGCTACGGCCTCGACGCCGACCGGGTGGCGCGACTGTCACCGGAGGCCATCGTGATGCACCCGGGGCCGATGGTGCGCGGGATGGAGATCGCCTCGGAGGTGGCGGACTCGCTGCGCAGCACCATCGTCGAGCAGGTCGCCAACGGCGTGAGCGTACGGATGGCGACGCTGTACCTGCTGCTGGGAGGCCCAGAGTGACCGGCGCAACCGGGATAACGGGCGTGACCGGCCCCGTGGTCATTCACGGCGCGTCCGTGCTCGGTGGCCCGGCCGCCGACCTTCTCATCGTCGACGGCCGCATCGCCGCCATCGGGCCGGGTCTGGAGGCGCCGACCGACGCCGCCATCGTCGAGGCGCGCGGGCTCGTCGCTCTGCCAGGCCTCGTCGACCTGCACACCCACCTGCGCGAGCCCGGCCGCGAGGATGCCGAGACCGTCGCCTCCGGCACCCGAGCCGCCGCGCTCGGCGGCTACACCGCGGTGCACGCGATGGCCAACACCGACCCGGTTGCCGACACCGCGGGGGTGGTCGAGCAGGTGTGGCGCCTCGGCCGCGAGGCGGGCTGGTGCGACGTCGCCCCGGTCGGCGCGGTGACCGTCGGGCTGCACGGCGAGCAGCTGGCCGAGCTGGGGGCGATGGCCGACTCCGCCGCTCGGGTGCGGGTGTTCTCCGACGACGGGCTGTGCGTGGCCGACCCCATCCTCATGCGGCGCGCGCTGGAGTACGTCAAGGCGTTCGACGGCGTCGTCGCCCAGCACGCCGAGGAGCCGAGGCTCACCCGCGGGGCGCAGCTCAACGAGGGCGTGCAGTCCGCCCGGCTGGGGCTGACGGGCTGGCCCGCCGTCGCGGAGGAGGCGATCATCGCCCGTGACGCGCTGCTTGCAGGGCACGTCGGGAGCCGGCTGCACGTCTGCCACGTCTCGACCGCCGGCTCGGTCGAGCTGCTGCGCTGGGCCAAGTCCAAGGGCTGGGACGTGACGGCCGAGGTGACGCCGCACCACCTGCTGCTGACCGACGAGTTGGCCGGCGGCTACGACCCGGTCTACAAGGTCAACCCGCCGCTGCGGACCGCCGCTGACGTCGAGGCGCTGCGGGCCGGGCTCGTCGACGGGACCATCGACTGTGTCGCTACCGATCACGCTCCGCACGCCCGCGAGGACAAGGAGACCGAGTGGGCGGCCGCCCGACCCGGCATGCTCGGGCTAGAGACAGCGCTGGGCGTGGTCGTCGGGGCGCTGGCCGACCGCGTCGCTCCCCACGCGCTGTGGCCGCTCGTCGCCGAGCGGATGTCGTACGCGCCGGCCCGCATCGGACGGCTCGCCGACGCGCCTGCCGCGCAGGGCCGCGCCCTTGCCGTAGGTGGGCCGGCGAACCTGGTGCTGGTCGACCCCGCGGCATCGTGGACCGTCGACGCTGACCAGCTGGCCAGCCGGAGCCGCAACACTCCGTTCGCCGGAAGGGAGCTGCCGGTGCGGGTGGTCGAGACGTTCCTGCGCGGCCGCCGGACCGTGGCGGGCGGCATGCTCGCCGAGCCGGTAGGTGCCGGATGAGCTCGGTGAGCTCGGTGAGCTCTGTGCTGCTGGCCGCGGTACGCCGCCCGCCGTCCCGTCTCGGCGAGCACCTGTTGCTCACGTTGCTGGTGCTGGCCACCGCCGCCCTGTGCCTCGCGGCGATGGCGTGGGGGTGGCGCCGCCGGGCGCGGCGTCAGGAGCCGGCGCTGGCACCGTTGCCGCAGGCTCCGGACGACCCCGGTCCGCCGCTCGTCGCGCCGATGGACGGCGTCTACATCGGCACCGTCGGCGCCGGCGGCTGGCAGGATCGCATCGTCGCCCGTGGCCTCGGCTGGCGGGCCGGCGGTGACCTCGTCATCACCGCTGCCGGCATCGACGTGGCCGGGCTGTGGCTTCCGCGGGCTTCCCTGCGCTCGGCTCGCATCGACGACGCGTTGGCTGGCAAAGTGATGCCCGGGGCGGGCCTGCTCGTCGTCGGCTGGGAGCACGCGGGGTCTGTGTTGGAGAGCGGGTTCCGGGGGCAGGCGTCGCGCTACGCCGAGGTCCTTACCGCCATTGATGGCCTGCTCCCGGCAAGCCAGCCCCCGACGGTTCAGCAGGAGGTGTCATGACCCGGCGCGCCCCGGCGGTCCTCGTCCTCGAGGACGGCCGCAGGTTCCGCGGTGAGGCGTGCGGCGCGCAGGGGCAGACCACCGGCGAGGCCGTCTTCGCCACCGGCATGACCGGCTACCAGGAGACGCTGACCGACCCGTCCTACCACCGCCAGGTAGTGGTGCAGACTGCGCCGCACATCGGCAACACCGGGGTCAACGACGAGGACGCCGAGTCCGCCCGCATCTGGGTGTCGGGCTACGTGGTGCGCGATCCGTCCAGAATCGCCAGCTCCTGGCGGTCCCAGCGGACGCTGGAGGACGAGCTGGCCGCCGCGGGCGTCGTCGGCCTGGCGGGCATCGACACCCGGGCGTTGACCCGGCACCTGCGCGAGCGCGGGGCGATGCGGTGCGGCATCTTTTCCGGGCCGGATGGCGCCGACGGTGACGGCGACGCCGAGGCCCAGCTGGAGACGGTCCGGACGAGCGCGTCGATGCTCGGCGCCGACCTCGTCCCCGAGGTCACGACCCCGGAGGCCTACGTCGTCCCCGCCGTCGGTGAGCGCCGCTACCGCGTCACCGCGCTCGACCTCGGCATCAAGAGCCGGACCCCGGCGCGGATGGCGGCCCGCGGCTGCGAGGTCATGGTGCTGCCGGCCACGACCGCGGCCGCTGACGTCCTCGCCGAGCATCCCGACGGCGTGTTCCTGTCGAATGGCCCCGGCGACCCGGAGGCCGCTGAGTACGCCGTCGATGTCGCCCGCGCCGTGCTCGAGGCCGGGATGCCGCTGTTCGGCATCTGCCTGGGCAACCAGATCCTGGGGCGGGCGCTGGGCTTCGGCACCTACAAGCTGGGCTACGGGCACCGCGGCATCAACCAGCCGGTGCAGGACCGGGCCACCGGCAGTGTCGCGGTGACCAGCCACAACCATGGGTTCGCCGTTGATGCTCCGCTGGATGGACCGGTCGACACTCCCTACGGACGCGCCGAGGTCAGCCACGTGGCGCTGAACGACGGCGTCGTCGAAGGGCTGCGCCTGCTCGACCGTCCGGCGTTCTCGGTCCAGTACCACCCGGAGGCGGCCGCCGGCCCGCACGACGCCGACGGCCTGTTCGACGCCTTCTGCCGGCTGATGGAAGGCGAGCGCTGATGCCCCGCCGCGACGACATCGGGAGCGTCTTGGTCATCGGCTCCGGCCCCATCGTGATCGGCCAGGCCTGCGAGTTCGACTACTCGGGCACACAGGCCTGCCGGGTGCTGCGCGACGAGGGATTGCGCGTCTCGCTCGTCAACTCCAACCCCGCGACGATCATGACCGACCCCGACACCGCCGACGCCACGTACATCGAGCCGATCACGGTCGAGATGGTGGAGAAGGTCATCGCCCGCGAGCGCCCCGACGCCATGCTCGCCACCCTCGGCGGCCAGACCGCGCTCAACACGGCCGTCGCGCTGCACGACGCGGGGGTCCTGGAGCGCTACGGCGTGCGGCTGCTCGGCGCCGACATCGAGGCAATCCGCGCAGGAGAGGACCGGCAGCGCTTCAAGGAGATCGTCGGGGCACTGCCCGGCGAGCTTGGTGCGGAAAGCGCGCGCAGCGCGACCGCCCGCACGATGGAGGAGGCGCTCGCCGCCGCGGGCGACCTCGGCTACCCGCTGGTCGTCCGCCCGAGCTACACCCTCGGCGGCAAGGGCGGGGGCATCGCGGCCGACGAGGACGACCTGCGCCGCATCGTCGGCGGCGGGCTCGCCGCCAGCGCCAACAGCCAGGTGCTGCTGGAGGAGAGCATCCTCGGCTGGAAGGAGTTCGAGTTCGAGCTGATGCGCGACCGCGCCGACAACGTGGTCGTTGTCTGCTCCATCGAGAACGTCGACCCGATGGGCGTGCACACCGGCGACTCGGTGACGGTCGCGCCGGCGATGACGCTGACCGACCGCGAGTACCAGCGGATGCGCGACGTCGCCATCGCGATCATGCGGGCCGTCGGTGTCGACGCCGGCGGATGCAACATTCAGTTCGCCACCGACCCGCACTCCGGACGGCTCGTCGTCATTGAGATGAACCCGCGCGTCTCGCGCTCGTCGGCGCTGGCCTCGAAGGCGACCGGCTTCCCGATCGCGAAGATCAGCGCGAAGCTGGCCCTCGGCTACACGCTGGACGAGATCGCCAACGACATAACACGATCGACCCCGGCGGCGTTCGAGCCCGCGCTCGACTACGTCGTCGTGAAGATCCCGCGGTTCGCGTTCGAGAAGTTCCCCGGCGCGGACGCCCGGCTGACCACACACATGAAGAGCGTCGGCGAGGTGATGGCGATCGGGCGCAGCTTCGGCGAGGCGCTGCAGAAGGCGATGCGCTCCCTGGAGACCGGCGAGGCCGGGTTCTGGACGGTGCCCGACACCGCGCTGCCGCACGCCGACGAGCCCGCGCTCGACGCCCTGCGCACTCCGCACGACGGCCGGCTCTACACGGTGATGCGGGCGCTGGAGGACGGCGCGAGCGTCGACGAGGTGTGCGAGGCGTCGGGGATGGACCCGTGGTTCGTCGACCAGGTCGACGCGCTGCGCGAGCACCGCGACGCGTTGGTCGCCGAAGGGCTGGAGGCCGCCGCCACGAGTGGCACGCTGCGGCGCGCCAAGCGGTCGGGCTTCTCCGACCGGCAGGTGGCCTCGGTGCTCGGGCGCACCGAGGTCGAGGTCCGGCAGGCACGGGATGCGGCCGGGCTGCATCCGGTCTACAAGACCGTCGACACCTGTGCCGCCGAGTTCGCCGCCTTCACGCCGTACCACTACTCGTCCTACGACGAGGAGACCGAGGTCGAGCCGCGCGACCGCCCGGCGGTGCTGGTGCTCGGCTCGGGCCCCAACCGGATCGGGCAGGGCATCGAGTTCGACTACGCCTGCTGCCACGCCGCCTTCGCGTTGTCGGCGGCCGGCTACGAGACGGTGATGGTCAACTGCAACCCCGAGACCGTCTCGACCGACTACGACACCTCCGACCGGCTCTACTTCGAGCCGCTGACGGTCGAGGACGTCATCGAGGTCGTGCGCGCCGAGCAGCAGGCCGGGCCGGTCGCGGGCGTCGTCGTGCAGCTCGGCGGCCAGACCCCCCTGCGGATCGCGGCCGAGCTGGAGGCCGCCGGGGTGCCCATCGTCGGAACCTCGCCCGCCGCGATCGACCTCGCCGAGGACCGCGGCGCGTTCGGCCGGGTGCTGGCCGAGGCGGGGCTGCTCGCGCCTCGGCACGGGACGGCAACCTCGTACGAGGGCGCGCGGTTGATCGCTGCCGAGATCGGCTACCCGGTGCTGGTCCGCCCGTCCTACGTGCTCGGCGGCCGGGGCATGGAGATCGTGTACGACGCCGACTCGCTGGAGAGCTACGTCTCGCGGGCCACGGACGCGAGTCCGGAGCATCCGATTCTGGTCGACCGGTTCCTCGACGACGCCGTCGAGGTGGACGTCGACGCCCTCTACGACGGCACCGAGCTCTACCTCGCCGGCGTGATGGAGCACATCGAGGAGGCGGGCATTCACTCCGGCGACTCGGCGTGCGCGCTGCCGCCGATCACCCTCGGCGCCGACGACCTCGGCCGCATCCGTGAAGCGACGCTCGCCGTCGCGCGCGGCGTGGGCGTGCTCGGTTTGCTCAACGTGCAGTACGCGGTGCAGTCCGACGTGCTCTACGTGCTGGAGGCCAACCCGCGGGCCTCCCGGACGGTGCCGTTCGTGGCCAAGGCCACCGGCGTGCCGCTGGCGGCCGCGGCGTCGCGGGTGATGCTGGGGGCGACGATCGCCGAGCTGCGGACCGAGGGGCTGCTGCCGCCCGCGGGTGATGCGACCGACCTGCCGCTGGACTCGTCCACCTCGGTCAAGGAGGCGGTGCTGCCGTTCAACCGGTTCGCCGACGAGCAGGGGCGCGGCGTCGACACGGTGCTCGGGCCGGAGATGAAGTCGACCGGCGAGGTGATGGGCATAGACGCCACCTTCGGGGTGGCCTACGCCAAGAGCCAGTCGGCCGCGTACGGGCCGCTGCCGACCAAGGGGCGGGTGTTCGTCTCGGTGGCCAACCGCGACAAGCGGGCGATGGTGTTCCCGGTCAAGCGCCTGGCCGACCTCGGCTTCGAGGTGTTCGCCACCGCGGGCACGGCGCAGGTGCTGCGGCGCAACGGGGTCGACGCGACGGTCGTGCCCAAGCACTCCTCCGGCGAGCCAGGGGACGCAGTCGAGCAGATCCTCGCCGGCGGCGTCGACCTCGTCATCAACACGCCGTTCGGGGTGGGGCCGCGGGTCGACGGCTATGAGATCCGGGCGGCCTGCGTCGCACGCGAGGTGGCCTGCGTGACGACGATCCAGGCGGCGGGAGCGGCGGTGCAGGGGATCGAGGCCCTGGTCCGCGGGGAGATCGGCGTGCGCTCGCTGCAGGAGTGGCACGCCGATCTGCTGGTGGCGCGGGCCGGGTCCGGCGGGGTGGCGTGAGCCTGGGGACCGATCGGGCGCGGCCGGTGCAGGTGCGTGATGCCGAGGTCGTGCGAGCAGAGCCGGTGGGCGCGTACGTGCGGCTGGTGCTCGCCGCTCCGGAGGTGGCCGCGGGGGCGCGGCCGGGGCAGTTCGTGGCGCTCGCCGTCGGCGGCCCAGGCTCCGCGATGCTGCTGCGGCGCTCGTTCAGCCTCGCGTCGGCCGACCCCAACACCGGGACCGTGGAGGTCGTCGTTGCAGCGGCCGGTGCTGGTAGCAGGTGGCTGACCGAGCGCCGCGTGGGGGACCGGGTCGACGCCGTGGGTCCGCTGGGCGCACCGTTTCCGCTGGTCAGCGGGTGGACGGTCCTGGTCGGGGGCGGTTACGGCGCGGCGCCGCTGGCCTACCTGCGCTCGGCCCTACCGGACCCCGACGCTGCCGTTGTCATCAGCGGTGCCGCGAGCGCGGAGCGGCTGCTACCCGTCGAAGGGGCAGTGGTGACGACGGACGACGGCTCGACCGGGCGCCGCGGGTGGGTCACCGACGCGCTGATCGACGAGCTTGACGCCGCCCGTCCACGCGCCGTGTACGCCTGCGGCCCGATGCCGATGCTGGCGGCGGTGGAGCGGGTGGCATCGGCGGCCGGCGTGCCGGCCTACCTGGCGGTCGAGGAGGCGATGGCCTGCGGCATCGGCGTGTGCATGACGTGCGTGCTGCCGGTGTCGCGTCCAGTCGGCGCCCCGGTGCGCATGCTGCGCAGCTGCGTCGAGGGGCCGGTGTTCGCCGCCGGTGAGGTGCAGTTCGCTGCGGTCGGAACCGTGCCGGCGTGACGATCGACCTCGCGACGACGCTCGCCGGGGTGGCGCTGCCTAACGCGGTGCTGACCGCCTCAGGATGCGCTGCTGCAGGCCAGGAGCTCGACGCGTTCGTCGACGTCAGTGCGCTCGGCGCCGTCGTCACCAAATCGGTGATGCGAGCGCCGCGCACCGGCCGGCCGACCCCGCGGATGGCCGAGACTCCCAGCGGGATGCTCAACTCGATCGGGCTGCAGGGCCCGGGCATCGACGCGTTCCTGGAGCACGACCTGCCCTGGCTGGCCTCGCGGGGCGCGCGGGCGGTGGTGTCGATCGCGGGCTCGTCCGTCGAGGAGTACGCCGAGCTCGCCGCGCGGCTGCGTGGGGCCTCGGGCCTGGCGCTCATCGAGGTCAACATCTCCTGCCCCAACGTCGAGGACCGCGGGAAGGTGTTCGCCTGCTCTGCACCCGCGGCGTCCGCCGTCGTCGCCGCCGTGGCTGAGCGGGCCGAGGTGCCGATCCTGGCCAAGCTGTCGCCGGACGTCACGGACATCGTCGCGATCGCCCGAGCTGCCGTCGACGCCGGAGCCGACGGGCTGTCCCTCATCAACACCCTGCTCGGGCTGGTGCTCGACCGCGACACGCTGCGTCCGGTGCTCGCGGGCATCACCGGAGGACTGTCCGGGCCGGCAGTGCGGCCTGTCGCGCTGCGCTGCGTCTGGCAGGTGGCGGGCGCGCTGCCCGGGGTGCCGGTGCTGGGGATGGGCGGCATCCGCAGCGGCGCCGACGCGCTGCAGTTCCTCGCCGCCGGGGCGTCGGCGGTGTCGGTCGGAACGGCGGTCTTCGGCGACCCCGGCGCTCTGCAGCGGATCACCAACGAGCTCGAGGTCGAGCTCGAGCGGCTCGGCTACACCTCGGTCTCGGAGGTCGTCGGGGTCGCGCACCGACCCGGTCATGAGGCGTTGGCGCAAGAGCAAAAGGAGGAGGCGCGGTTGTGAGGCTGATGCGCCCGTGACCCGCGTGTCGACCTGGAGCAGCAAGGCGCCGGTGGCCGTCGCCCTCGACGCGCCCGACGCCGACACCGCACTGCGGTGGGCCCGCGCGGTGGCCCCGCACGTCGCCGCCGTCAAGGTGGGGCTCGAGCTGTTCTGCCGCCTCGGTCCGTCCGTCGTCGAAGCGGTGCAAGCCGAGTCGGGCCTCGGGCTGTTCCTCGACCTGAAGCTGCATGACATCCCGGCCACCGTCGCCGGCGCGGCGCGGGCCGTGGCCTGCCTGCAGCCGCGCTACCTCACGGTGCATGCCGCCGGGGGAGCGGTGATGGTGCGCGCTGCCGTGGAGGCTGCACCGGAAACGGAGATCGCGGCGGTGACGCTGCTGACCTCGCTGTCCGCTGCTGACCTGGCCGAGGTCGGCATCGCCGGGCCGCCGGAGGATGCGGTACGCCGGCTCGCGCTCGTCGCCGTGGGTGCCGGCGCCCGGGCACTGGTCTGCAGCCCGCATGAGGTGGCCGGCGTCCGCGCCGAGGTCGGCGACGCCATCACGCTGATCACCCCCGGCGTCCGTCCGCAGGGCGCGGCCACCCAGGACCAGGCCCGGGTCGCCACGCCGGAGCAGGCACTGGGGGCCGGCGCCGACCTGCTGGTCATCGGCCGCCCCATCACCGGCGCTGCCGACCCGGGCGCCGCGGCGGCAGCCATCGCCGGCAATCTGCCGCGCTGAGGGCAGCGGCAGCCCGCCGCGTCGCGCCGGTCCGTGACACGCCGCACGTGCCGGCTGAGCCGAACGCGAATCGCGAGGCGCCCAGGCCGCGCGCAGGTTGACCGATTCGTCCGGTACGACGGCGTGCCGCGAACGGAAACCTCAACTTGCGGTCGCTGCCAGTCAAGGCGCTCGAGAACTCCTCATGACGCGTCACAGGCCAATTCCGCCGGTCGGGTGGACCGCAGGCGGCTCGGCCCGCTACGTTTCTGGCCCCTGCCCCTGGTATTTCTGTTGTCTGACCGCACAGTTCGGCCTGAGGAGGCGACGTCTTCGTGGCACTGCCCACCCTGACCCCTGAGCAACGCTCCGCCGCGCTGGAGAAGGCGGCGCTCGCGCGCAAGCAGCGCGCGGAGGTCAAGGAGCGCCTCAAGCGCTCCGGCACGAGCCTCGAGGCGGTGCTGAAGGACGCCGACTCCGACGAGGTCCTCGGCAAGATGAAGGTCAGCGCGGTGCTCGAGGCGCTGCCCGGCGTCGGCCGCGTCCGGGCCAACAAAATCATGGAGCGGCTCGACATCAGTCCCACCCGCCGGGTGCGCGGGCTGGGCTCCAAGCAGCGCGCAGCTCTGATCTCGGAGTTCGCCGGCTCCGGCGGGGCGGCCTGACCGCTCGGCTGACGGTCCTGTCGGGGCCGTCCGGCGTCGGAAAGGGCAGCGTTGTCGCGCAGCTGCGGCGCCGGCACCCGGACATCTGGCTGTCGGTCAGCGCGACGACCCGTCCGCCGCGCCCGGGGGAGCGGGAGGGCGTCGACTATCTGTTCGTCGACGACGCCGAGTTCGACCGGATGGTCGCCGCAGACCAGCTGCTCGAGTGGGCGGCCTACGCCGGGTGCCGCTACGGCACGCCGCGGGCGCCCGTGCTCGGGCTGCTCGAGTCCGGCACCCCCGTGCTGCTGGAGATCGACCTGCAGGGCGCCCGCCAGGTGCGCCGGCAGATGCCCGAGGCCCAGCTGGTCTTCCTCGCCCCCCCGAGCTGGGACGAGCTGGTGCGGCGCCTCAGCGGCCGGGCGACCGAGTCGCCGGCCGTCGTCGAGGCCCGGCTGGCCGCCGCCCGTCGTGAGCTCACCGCGGGGGACGAGTTCGACGCCATCGTGACCAACGACGACGTCGAGGCGGCAGCCGACCGGCTGGTAAAGTTGTTGGTTGACCAGCATCCCCCGGCGTCGTCGTGACGACGCGGCGGTGGCTGGGCCTTTTCCCTTGATCTTCGGAGGTAAGTCGTGGGCAGTACCCCATCCGCTCCGGAGGGCATCACCAACCCGCCGATCGACGAGCTGCTCGAGACCACCGCGTCGAAGTACTCGCTGGTGATCTACGCGGCCAAGCGGGCCCGGCAGATCAACGCCTACTACAGCCAGCTCGGCGAGGGCCTGCTGGAGTACGTCGGCCCGCTGGTCGACACCACCAACCCGCAGGAGAAGCCGCTTTCCATCGCCCTGCGCGAGATCAACAGCGGCCTGCTCACGGCTGAGCAGATGGCCGAGCCCGCGCTCGACCAGATCTAGGCCCCGGCGCAGGCCTTCCGACAGCAACGCCGAACGCCAGCCGTGGACCCGTCGCCCAAGGCGGCCGATCCACGGCCGTTCGTCGTGCTCGGCGTCTCCGGTGGCATTGCGGCATACAAGGCATGCGAGGTCCTGCGCCGGCTGACCGAGACCGGCCACCGGGTGCGGGTCGTCCCGACCGATGCCGCCCTGAACTTTGTCGGAGCGCCCACGTGGGCGGCACTGTCCGGCGAGCCCGTCGCGACCGACGTGTGGACAGACACTCACGAGGTGCCCCACGTCCGCCTGGGCCGCGCGGCCGACCTCGTACTCGTCGCGCCGGCCACCGCCGACCTGCTCGCCCGGGCCGCAGCAGGCCGCGCCGACGACCTGCTGACCTCGACCCTGCTGACGGCCACCTGCCCCGTGGTGTTGGCAGCGGCGATGCACACCGAGATGTGGGAGCACGCCGCCACCCGCGCCAACGTCGCCACCCTGCGCAGCCGGGGCGTCGTCGTCCTCGACCCCGCCGTCGGCCGGCTGACCGGCGCCGACACCGGCAAGGGGCGCCTGGCCGAGCCCGAGGAGATCGCCCGGGCGGCGCGCTCGCTGCTCGCCCGCGGTCCGGCCGCGGCCGTCGCGGACCTCGCCGGCCGCCGGGTCGTCGTCTCCGCGGGCGGCACCCGCGAGCACCTCGACCCCGTCCGCTTCCTGGGCAACCGGTCCAGCGGCCGGCAGGGCTACGCCCTCGCGCGGACGGCGGCCGCCCGCGGAGCTGCCGTCACGCTCGTCAGCGCCAACGTCGGCCTGCCCGACCCGGGCGGCGTCGGCGTCGTGCGGGTGGTGTCGGCGCAGGACCTGCGCGATGCCGTCGTCTTCGCCGCGGCCGACGTCGATGCCGTCGTGATGGTGGCAGCCGTCGCTGACTTCCGCCCCGTCACCCGCTCGGAATCGAAGATCAAGAAGACGGGTGAGGCGCCGGCGCCGATCGAGCTCGTCGAGAACCCCGACGTGCTCGCCGAGCTCGGCCGGGCCCGTCAGCCGGGGCAGGTGCTGGTCGGCTTCGCCGCCGAGACCGACGACGCACTGGCCCACGGGCATCAGAAGCTCAAGCGCAAGGGCTGCGACCTGCTCGTCGTCAACGAGGTGGGCGACGGTCGCGGCTTCGAGGTCGAGCACAACGCCGCGGTCGTGCTCGACGCCGACGGCGGTGAGACGGCCATCCCGAACACCAGCAAGGACGCCCTGGCCGACACGGTGTGGGACCTTGTCGTCGGGCGGCTCGCGCCTATGGCGTGACGGGCCGCCGCGCCCCTGTGCTCGACGCAGCCGTTACCGTAGGTCACACATCACCCGAACCGGTCAGAGCCGCCGGGTAGCATGAAGCCTCTTTCCGCCGACCACCGGGAGCACCGTGGCCAGCCGTTTGTTCACCTCCGAGTCCGTCACCGAGGGACACCCGGACAAGATCGCTGACCAGATCAGCGACACCGTCCTCGACGCCTTGCTCAAGGACGACCCGACGAGCCGGGTCGCCGTCGAGACTCTGCTGACGACCGGTCAGGTCCACATCGCGGGTGAGGTGACCACGTCCACCTGGGTCGACATCGCCCGCCTGGCGCGCGACACCATCCTCGCGATCGGCTACGACTCCTCGCGCAAGGGCTTCGACGGCGAGTCGTGCGGCGTCAGCGTCTCCCTGGGCGCGCAGTCGCCCGACATTGCGCAGGGCGTCGACGACGGTTACGAGCACCGCGAGGAGGGCGCCGAGGACGAGCTCGACCGCCAGGGCGCCGGCGACCAGGGGCTGATGTTCGGCTATGCCTGCGACGAGACCCCCGAGCTGATGCCGCTGCCGATCGCGCTGGCGCACCGCCTCGCCCGCCGCCTCTCGACGGTTCGCAAGGACGGCCTGGTCGGCTACCTGCGCCCCGACGGCAAGACCCAGGTAACGATCGAGTACGTCGACCACCGGCCGGTCCGGCTCGACACCGTGGTCGTGTCCTCGCAGCACGCCGCCGACATCGACCTCGACACCTTGCTCACCCCCGACGTGCGCGAGCACGTCGTCGAGCCCGAGCTCGCCGCGCTGTCGCTCGACACCGAGGGGTACGGGCTGCTCGTCAACCCCACCGGCCGGTTCGAGATCGGCGGGCCCATGGGCGACGCCGGACTCACCGGCCGCAAGATCATCGTCGACACCTACGGCGGCATGGCGCGGCACGGTGGCGGTGCGTTCAGCGGAAAGGACCCGTCCAAGGTCGACCGTTCCGCCGCGTACGCGATGCGCTGGGTTGCCAAGAACGTCGTCGCCGCCGGGCTCGCCACCCGGTGCGAGGTGCAGGTCGCTTACGCCATCGGCAAGTCGCACCCGGTCGGGCTCTTCGTCGAGACCTTCGGTACCGGCACGGTGCCCGACGAGCAGATTCAGGACGCGGTCACGGCGGTATTCGACCTGCGTCCCGCGGCCATCATCCGCGACCTCGACCTGCTGCGGCCGATCTACGCCCAGACCGCTGCGTATGGGCACTTCGGCCGCGACGAGCCCGACTTCACCTGGGAGTCGACCACGCGCGCAGGCGCGCTGGCGCGAGCGGTCCGCGGCTGACCCGCACGCTGCTCAGCCGGCCGGCGATGCCTCCCCGGGGGTGAGCGAGCCGCCGACTCTGCCGGTGGCCCGCGTCGTCGTCGACCTCATCCCGCCGCATCTTGACCGGCTGTTCGACTACGCCGTCCCCGCCGAGCTGGCGGAGGCGGCGCAGCCGGGCGTGCGCGTCACGGTCCGGTTCTCCGGCCGCCGCGCGAAGGGCTTCGTCCTCGAGCGTCGCGCCGCGTCCACTCATCTCGGCACGCTCTCGCCGTTGCTCACCGTGGTGAGCCCGGAGCGCGTGCTGAGCGGCGAGGTCGCCCGGCTGGCGCGGGCCGTGGCTGACCGGTGGGCCGGGACGCTGTCCGACGTACTGCGCCTGGCCGTGCCTCCCCGGCACGCCCGGGTGGAGCGCGAGCCCTCCGTGCCGCCTCCTGCCAGCGCGCCGCCAACAGTGAGCGACAAGACCTGGCAGCCCTACCGCGGCGGCCCCGCGCTGCTGTCCGCGCTGCAGGCGGGCCAGCCCGCTCGTGCGGTCTGGACCGCGCTGCCTGGTGCCGACTGGGCGGCGGCGCTGGGCGAGGCGGTCGCGGCTGCTACGAGCGGCGGCGGCGGAGCGATCGTCGTCGTCCCCGACGCCCGTGAGGTCACCCGCTGCCATGCCGCACTGACCACGATCTTGGGCGCGGATGCCGCCGTCGCGCTGACCGCCGACCTCGGGCCGGCTGAGCGGTACCGCCGATTCCTGCAGGTCTCGCGCGGCGCTCGCCGCGTCGTCGTGGGCACCCGCGCGGCCGCCTTCGCCCCCGTCCACGACCTGCGGCTGTGCGTGGTGTGGGACGACGGTGACGACTCGCTCGCCGAACCCCGCGCGCCCTACCCGCACGCCCGCGACGTGCTGCTGCTGCGGGCCCACCAGGCCGGCTGCGCCGTCGTGCTCGGGGCGCACGTGCCGAGCGTCGAGGCGTTCGGGCTGGTCTCCACCGGCTGGGCACGGGCGGTGCAGGCCGACCGCGGCGTCGTCCGGCAATATGCCGCCCGCACCGAGGTCGCCGGCTCCGACACGGCCCTGGCCCGCGACGAGGGAGCGCGCGCCGCCCGGTTGCCGACGCTCGCGTTCGAGGCGGCCCGCCGGGCCTTCGCGATGCCTGCCCCCGTCCTCGTGCAGGTGCCCCGGCGCGGGTACCAGAGCGCCCTGGCCTGCGTCCGGTGCCGGGCCCCGGCCCGCTGCGCACACTGCGCCGGGCCACTGCAGCGGGCAGCGGCCGACGCCGCGCTGAGCTGCGCGTGGTGCGGCCACGTCGCCACCGGCTGGGCGTGCGCCGAGTGCGGCGCCCAGGGCCTGCGGGCGGCCGTGGCGGGTGAACGGCGGACCGCCGAGGAGTTGGGCCGGGCGTTCCCCGGCGTCCCGGTGCTGCTCAGCGGCGGTGACCACGTCCTCGACGCGGTGCCGTCGGCGGGGGCCGCCCTCGTCGTCGCGACCCCGGGTGCCGAGCCCGCCCCGCCGGCCGGCTACGGCGCCGTCCTCCTGCTCGATGCTTGGTCACCGCTGGGCCGCCCCGACCTGCGTGCCGCCGAGCAGGCGCTGCGGCGCTGGTCCGCGGCCGCCGCCCTGGCCAGGCCCGCGGGCGCGGGGGGCCAGGTGGTGCTCGTCGGCGCCGACGTGGCCATCCCCGCCGTGCAGGCGCTGGTCCGCTGGGACCCTCTGGGCTTCCTGCGCCGCGAATCCGAGCAGCGCGCCGAGCTGGGCTTCCCGCCGGCCACCCGGATGGCCGCGGTCGAGGGCGCCAACCGCCCGGTCGCCGACTTCGTCGCCGACGTGCTGGCCTTGCCCGAGGCACCCGGGGGGCTCGACGTGCTCGGCCCGGTCCCGCTCGACGACGCCACCGACCGGACCCTGCTGCGGGCGCCCCGCGAGCGCGGCGGTGAGCTCGCAGCTGTGCTGGCCCTGGCCCAGCGGCGACGTAGCGCGAGCCGGGTGGGCGAGGCGGTGCGGGTGCGGCTCGACCCGCTCGTCGTCGGCTGACCGGGCCGCTCTGGCAGCGGGGCCCGAAGCTGTGTGCGCGGTTCCCGCGACGCTATGGAGACTGCACGCACCGGCGGCCCGCGCTCTTTGCGCAAGCTCGACCCTCAGGCTCGTCTTCGCGTCCAGGGCGCAATCGCCTTGCTTGCCGAGGACCCGCGACCGCCCCCTGCGCGGGCCCTGCAGGGCCGGCCAGGCTTTCGTGTCCGGGTCGGCGATCACCGCATCTCTACACGGACGAAGACGACGTGCTGTTGGTCGTCGTGGTGAGGCTTGGACACCGACGCGACGTCTACGAGCAGTAGCGACGCGCACGTCCCGCCGCGTGCCCGTCGGCGATTCCCTCTGGGCTCGCAACTCTGCTCGCCTGAACGTGTCGCAGGTGCGTCCCGGGGGGCAGGGCAGCCCGGCCTTGGAGGCTGTCGAGCAGAGCGCGGCGGGCGGCTCGCGGTCGAAGTCGGCTTGCAGTCGCGGGTCGTTGAGCGACAGCAGGCGCAGGGCGCGGCCGCTCAGCCGGCCCACGTGGCGATCTCGCAGGAACTCCTGCAGGGCCGTCCAAGCAGGAGCGGGCGGGTCGGGTTGGTCGTCCGGGTCGGCGGCGTCGTCGACGCCGTCCTACCGGAGGGCTGCCTGCGGGTTGGGCCGCAGCCAGTCGAGCGACCCAAGCAGGCAGCCCCGCAGCGTGCTGGCGGTGTACCGCACGACGTAGCGCTCCAGGCTGTAGGGACGCGGGTCATTGAGCCGGTTGGGGCCGACCTGCCCCTGCGCCGCTGGCAGCGCGGCCGGGGCGTAGTGCAGTCGCAACACCCCCGCCCCGCGCGAGGAAGCGGCCGCGGTGTCGCCTCCCGGTGCGGGGTCACGCCCCGAGCAGCGCTTCGGTGGCGGCGACGACCTGCGCCTCGACCCGGGAGCCGGTTGTCAGCAATCAGGAGCATCGGAGCGCGGGTGGTCGAGCAGCGGGTTGCTGCCCCGCAGGAACGCCGCGGCGACCGCCGGGGTGTAGACCCGCTCGACCACGTTGCAGGTCCACGGCGAGGTGCTGGAAGGGCTTGTCGCTGAAGACCTCCGGTCTGCGGCGGGAGACCGCCACGACCTCCGCCCGTCATCCAGGAATTGGTCGACGACGGCGGCGCCCACCAACCGCTGGCTCCGGCTACAGGACCGCGCTGGTCATCGGCAACTCCACTCCCGTCGACGCGAGCCCGCGCGCCCATTGGTCAGGGACGTGCAGCCTCCGCCGCCCGGACCTGGCCTGCGTCACGGTCCCGTCCTCCCGTCGAGGCCTGTCGACCCGTCGCTGCCGCCGTCAGCCGGCGGCCTTCTCGAGGGCGCGGCTGGTGAGCAGGCGGGCGAGGTGCCGGCGGTACTCGGTGTCGGCGTGCATGTCCGCGCCGGGCGTCGTGCCCTCGTCGGCCAGCTGCGCGGCCTCCGCGACGGACTCCCCCCGGGCGAGCGCCGCCTCGGTGGCGGCCGCGCGGACGACGGTCTGGCCCATGTTCGCGAGGGCGACCCGGCCGTCGACAGCGGCCACCGCGACGATCGGCCAGTCGTTGGCACGCCGCGTGAACTTCTCGTACCCCCAGCCGACGCCGGCGGTCCGCGGCACCCGCACCTCGACGAGCACCTCATTGGGCTGAAGCGCCGTCTGCAGGAAGGACACGAAGAACTCGGTGGCCGGCACGGTGCGAGTGCCCGCCGGACCGCGCAGCACCAGGCTGCCGCCCAGCGCGAGCACGGCCGTCGGCAGGTCCGAGGCCGGATCGCCGTGCGCGAGGGAGCCGCCGATCGTGCCGCGCGCACGCACCTGCGGGTCGCCGACCTGACCGGCGACGTGGGCGAGGAGTGGGCACTCCGCGCCCAGGACCGGGTCGTCCTGCAGCACGCGGTCGCGGGTGAGGCCACCCATCGCGACCTCGTCGCCGTCCACCCGCACGTACGCCAGGTCCCGCAGCCGTCCGATGTCGATGAGCACGCTCGGCGTGGACAGCCGCAGCTTCATGAGCGGCAGCAGCGAGTGCCCGCCGGCCAGCAGCTTGGCGTCGTCCCCGTGCTCGGTGAGCAGCCCGAGCGCCTCGTCCAGGCTGTCCGGCCGCACGTAGTCGAACGTCGCCGAGATCACTGCTGTGCCGCCGGGGCGCTCGCGGCCGCCGCGGACAGGACCGCGCGGACGATGTTGTGGTAGCCGGTGCACCGGCAGAGGTTGCCCTCCAGCGCCTCGCGGACCTGCTGCTCGTCCGGGTGCGGCAGCGTGGCCAGCAGGCCCACCGAGGCCATCACCATCCCAGACGTGCAGAACCCGCACTGCAGCCCGTGCTCCTCGCGGAACGCCGCCTGCACCGGGTGGAGGGTGCCGTCGGGATCGGCGAGCCCCTCGAGGGTGCGCACCTGTGCGCCGTCGACCTGGGCGGCGAGGACCGTGCAGGACTTCACTGCCTCCCCGTCGAGCAGCACCGTGCAGGCGCCGCAGGAGGAGGTGTCGCACCCGACGTTGGCAGCGCGCAGGCCGCACACCTCGCGCAGGTGGTGCACGAGCAGCAGCCGCGGCTCCACCTCGTCCGTGCGCTGCTGCCCGTTGACCGTCATCGTGACCTGCACTTCAGGCACCTCTCATCGCGGCGGCGCGGACGGCGGTCCAGACGCGCATCGGCGTGGTGGGCATGTCGATGTGTCGCACCCCGAGGTGCGCGACGGCGTCGATGACCGCGCTCTGCACGGCCGGGGTGGAGCCGATCGTCCCGGACTCGCCGACGCCCTTGGCGCCCAGCGGGTTGACCGGTGTCGGCGTCTCCATGGCGACCAGCTCAAAGCTGGGCAGCTCGGTCGCCGAGACGAACGGGTAGTCAGCGAGCGTCGAGGTCAGCGGGTTGCCCTCGTCGTCGTAGAGCACCTCCTCGAGCAGGGCCTGCGCGGCGCCCTGGGCCAGCCCCCCGTGCCGCTGGCCCTCCGCGAGCAACGGGTTGAGGATCCGCCCGGCGTCGTCGAGGGCGACGAGCCGCTGCAGCACCGCCTTGCCCGACTCGACGTCTACCTCCACCACGGCCAGGTGCGCCCCGAACGGGAAGGTCGATGCGGACGCCGTGAAGGTGGTCTGGACCGACAGCGGCTCGGCCTCCGCGAGCTGGGCGAACGTGACCGAGCTGGACGGGTCGCCGGCGACGCGCACACCCGCGCGTTCTTTGTCCACGACCAGGTCGGCAGCCGCGACCTCGAGCAGCTCGGCCGCGCGCTGCTTCGCCAGCTCGACCAGCTCGACGGCCGCCTGGTGCACCGCCGCACCGCCCTGCTGCAGGCTGCGCGAGGCCATCGTCCCGCCGCCGCGCGGCACAAGGTCGGTGTCGCCGTGCCGCACCTTGATGGCGTCCATCGGGATGCCCAGCTCGTCGCTCGCCAGCATCGCCCACGCCGTCGCGTGGCCCTGCCCGTGCGGCGACGTCCCTGTGTAGACGGTGGCGGTGCCGTCGGGGTGAACCTCGATCTGGGCGTCCTCCGCCGGCCCGTCCAGCCCGGCACCGGTCACCTCGACGTACACCGACACGCCGAGGCCCAGCTGCCGGACGTCGCCGCGCTCCCGCCGCTCGGCCTGCTCGCGGCGCAGCGCGTCGTAGCCGGCGGTCTGCAGCAGCGTGTCGAGCGCGGCCGGGTAGTTCCCGCAGTCGTATGTGGCGCCGGCCGACGTCGTGTGGGGCTCGTCGAAGCGCGGCAGCAGGTTGCGACGGCGCACCTCGGCGGGGTCCATGCCGATCTCCGCGGCGAACAGGTCCATGGCCCGCTCGACCGCCGCGGTCGCCTCCGGCCGACCTGCGCCACGGTAGGCACCGGTCGAGGTCGTGTTCGTGACGACGCTGCGCGCGTAGCCGTGCACCCGGGGGACGGCGTACACCGCGGGCGCCATCAGCAGCGTCAGCGACGGGAGCATCGCGCCGAGCCGGGGGTAGGCGCCCGCGTCCTGGAGCACCTCGAGGGAGTACGCGGCGACCCGGCCGTCACGGCTGCCACCGATGGTGATCTTCTGGTGCTGACCCCGGCCGTGCAGCATCCCGGTGAGGTTCTCCGAGCGGGTCTCGGCCCAGCGCACCGGGCGCCCGACGCGCCGGGCCAGCCAGGCGACGAGCGCGAACTCCGGGTCCGCACCGATCTTGGCGCCGAAACCGCCGCCGACGTCCGGGGTCTTCACGTGCACGATGGCCGGGTCCAGGCCCAGCCACCCGGCGACCTGGGTCTTCACCAGCTGAGCGCCCTGGTTGGAGCACCACAGGGTCACCCGGCCGTCGTCGCCCCAGACCGCGGCGGCCGCCCGCGTCTCCAGCGGGACGGGGGCGACCCGCTGGTTGACGACGTCCTGGCTGACCACGACCTCGCAGTCCGCGAACAGGTCGGCGGGCGCCGGCTCGCCGAAGGTCACCACGGTGTTGGTGCCGGCCTCGGGGAACAGCAGGGTCTCGTCGGTCACCGCCCGGGTGACGCCGACGACCCCGGGCAGCGGCTCGAGGTCGACGCTGACCAGCTCGGCGGCGTCCTCGCCCTGGTAGCGCTCCTCGGTGAGGACCACGGCGATCGGCTCCCCGACGAAGCGCACCACCTCGTGCGCGAGCCAGGGCCGCAGCATTGCCTGGTTGAACAACGGTACGGGCGGCGGCACCAGCGCCAGGTCGGCCAGGTCCGCGGCGGTCACGACCGCCACCACCCCCGGCGCCTCGAGCGCCGCGCTGGCGTCCACCCCCACCACCCGGGCGTGCGCGGTGGTCGACCGCACCAGCGTGACGTGCAGGGCCCCGAGCAGCCGGTCCTCGGTGAGGTCGTCGGTGTACGTGGCGCCCTGCGTGAGGAACAGCGGGTCCTCGCGACGGACCACGCGGGTCCCCAAGATGCTCATCGTGCGATCCGCATGCAGCTGGCCTCCGGGCTCGACAGGGACCCGCAACATGCGCCACGATGTCGCCCCTTGGCAAGTGCACCGCAGTGGTCAGGTGAGCGCCGCAGCGCCGCAGCGCCGGGACCGGCACCCGGGGCATCCGCAGGAGGGAGAGCCCGGTGGAGCTCGAGAACAGGTTCACGGTCCCCGCGTCGCTGGACACGGCCTGGGCGGTGCTGCTCGACGTCCCGCGCATCGCCCCGTGCATGCCGGGCGCGGCCCTGACGGAGGTCGACGGCGACCGCTTCGCCGGGACGGTGAAGGCCAAGCTCGGCCCCATCAACCTCACCTACCGCGGCACCGCGACGATCGTCTCCCGCGACGACGCGACGCACGTGGCCGTCATCGAGGGCACGGGCAAGGAGACCCGCGGCACCGGCACCGCCAAGGCGCTCATCACCTGCCGGCTGGTCGGCAAGGGCGACGAGACGGATGTGGAGGTCGACACCGACCTGCAGATCACCGGCAAGCCGGCGCAGTTCGGGCGCGGTGTGCTCGCCGACGTGAGCGGCAAGCTGGTTGACCAGTTCGCGGCCTGCCTGGCCGAGGAGATCCGCGCCGACGCGACGGCGGGCCGGACCACCGCGGAAACGGCGCGGCAGGCCGCCGGAGCGGGAGGCGACGCGGTGGCGGGCGCGCCGGACGCCCCGTTGGGAGCCGCGGACGCGCCGGCGGTGTCACCGCTGATGGCGCTGGCCGAGCAGGCCGCGGTCTCCCAGTCGGCGTCGCCCGGTCGCCCGCCGCGGGTCGCCGAGCCGGTGGACCTGCTCGGCGTCGCCGGAGCGCCGGTGCTCAAGCGGCTCGCGCCGGTCGCCGGGGTCGCGCTTCTGCTGGTCGTGCTGCTGCGTGCCCTGCGTCGCCGCTGACCGGTCGGGCCGGCGGAGGAAAGCGTCCGGGCCGGCGGCTGACGCCAGCAACTCCTCACCCAGCCTGTTCTCAGCTCTACGAACCCGCTGCCTGCGGCTCTTCGGCGGCACTTTTCGTTGGCTGGTCACGTCTCGGGTAGTTGCCGAGCGCCGCGTCCGCCACCCGGAGGGGGCCGTCGGCGCGCTCGTAGACTCGGGCCATGTCCGTGCGCCCCATCCGCCTGTTCGGCGACCCCGTGCTGCGCACGCAGGCGGAGCCCGTCGTCACGTTCGACCGCGAGCTGCGGCGCCTCGTCAAGGACCTCACCGAGACCATGCACGACGCCCCGGGCAGCGGCCTGGCTGCCCCGCAGGTCGGGGTCTCGCTGCGGGTGTTCGTCTACGACGTCGACGACGACGCCGGGCACCTCATCAACCCCGTCCTCGGGCCATTCTCCGAGGAGATGATGGACGGCGACGAGGGGTGCCTGTCGATCCCGGGGCTGTCCTTCGAGCTCAAGCGGCCGGAGCGCGTCGTCGCCGCCGGGCAGAACATGTACGGCGACCCCATCGTCATCGAGGGCTCGGGCTACCTGTCGCGGGCGCTGCAGCACGAGACCGACCACCTCGACGGCGTGCTGTTCGTCGACAAGCTTGACGAGACCACCCGCAAGGCGGCGATGAAGGCAATCCGCGAGGCCGACTGGGCCGGCGAGCCGGTGCCCGTCGTGCGGGAGAGCCCGCACCCGCTGTTCGGCCGGGCCGTCTGAGGCCGGCCGCCTCCACTCGTGCGCCTCGTCTTCGCCGGCACCCCTGCCCCCGCCGTCCGCAGCCTCCAGCGGCTGCTCGCCTCCCCCCGGCACGACGTCGTCGCCGTCGTCACCCGGCCCGATGCCCGCGCGGGGCGCGGCCGGCAGCCGGCGCAGTCGCCGGTGAAGCAGCTGGCCGAGCAGGCCGGAGTGCCGGTGCTGCAGCCGGCGCGGCCATCGGAGCCGGAGTTCCTCGACGCGCTGCGGGCGCTGGCCCCTGACTGCTGCCCGGTCGTGGCCTACGGTGCGCTCGTCCCGCCGGCGGCTCTCGCGGTGCCGCGCCTCGGCTGGGTCAACCTGCACTACTCGCTGCTGCCCGCCTGGCGGGGCGCGGCGCCGGTGCAGCACGCCCTGCTGGCCGGCGACGAGATCACCGGCGCCACCACGTTCCTGCTCGAGCAGGGGCTCGACACCGGCCCGGTGTTCGGGGTGGTCACCGAGCAGGTGCGGCCAACCGACACCGCGGGCGACCTGCTCGACCGGTTGTCGCGCAGCGGTGCCGACCTGCTGGTCGCGACCCTCGATGCCCTCGAGGACGGCGAGCTCGTCGCTCAGCCGCAACCGGCGGATGGCGTGAGCCTGGCCCCGAAGCTGACATCGGAGGACGCCCGGGTCCGCTGGGACGAGCCGGCGACCGCGGTCGACCGGCGGATCCGCGCCTGCACGCCTGCTCCCGGCGCGTGGACGACGTTCCGGGGCACGCGGGTCAAGCTGGCGCCGGTGGTCCCACAGCCGGACAACGTGCCCGGGGCGCCTGGAAGCCTCGAGGTCACCCGAGGCTCGGTGCTCGTGGCGGCGGCCGGCGGATTCGTCGAGCTCGGCGTCGTGCAGCCGGCGGGCAAGGGCCCGATGCCGGCCGCGGACTGGGCGCGCGGGGTGCGGCCGCAGCCCGGCGAGCTGCTGGTATGACGGTGCCCGGCGGTCGAGGCCGGGCTCGGCCGCGACCAGTTGACCGGCCTGCGAGCCGGGGGAGCGGCGGGTCGGCGCAGCACCCCCTGCGCCCGGTCGACCCAGCCCGGCAGGTCGCGTACGACCTGCTGCGCGCGGTCGACGCCGAGGGCGCCTACGCCAACCTCGTCCTGCCCCGCCTGCTCACCGAGCGCCAGCTCGACACCCGCGACCGCGCCTTCGCCACCGAGTTGGCCTACGGCACGCTCCGGGCGCTCGGCACGCTCGACGTGCTCCTCGACCGGCACGTCAGCGGCCCGCTGCAGCCTGCCGTGCGCGATGCGCTGCGCCTCGGTGCATACCAGCTCTGGCGCATGCGAGTCCCGGCCCGCGCGGCGGTCGGCACCCCGGTCGACCTGGTGCGGGGCATCGAGCCGCGGGCGAGCCGGCTCGCGAATGCCGTCCTGCGCCGGGTCGCCGACGACGTCGCCGGGGGTGACCTCGGCGGTCCCGACCCGGCAGCGGACCCGCTGGGAGCTCTCGCCGTTCGGTACGCGCATCCGCGCTGGATCGTCGCCGCCTACGCGGCCGCGCTCGGCGTTGCCCCCAGTGACCCGCAGCTGCGGCTGGCGCTCGAGGCCGACGACGCCCGGCCCGAGGTGCATCTCGTCGCCCGCCGGATGAACCGGGACGCCTTGCTCGCGATGGCCGGTCCGGCCGGGCGACCGGGGCGCTGGTCGGAGCGGGCGGTGTACCTGAGCGGCGGTGACCCTGGAGCGCTGGCCGCGGTCCGCGACGGGCGCGCGGCGGTGCAGGACGAGGGCAGCCAGCTCGTCGCCCTCGCCCTGGCCGTAGCGGACGCGCCCGGCCCGCTGACCCTCGACCTGACCAGCGGCCCGGGCGGCAAGGGTGCCCTGCTCGTCGCTTCCGGGCTGCAGGTGCTCGGCCTGGAGCTGCATCCTCCCCGCGCCCGGCTCGTGCAGCGCAGCGGGGTCCCGGTCGCAGTGGCGGACGCGCGGCGGGCACCTCTGCCGCCTGGCCGCTTCGACCGCGTCCTGCTCGACGCGCCCTGCTCGGGCCTCGGAGCGCTGCGCCGCCGTCCGGAGGCGCGGTGGCGGCGCACCGAGCAGGACATCGCACCCCTGGCAGAGTTGCAGTCGCAGCTGCTGGGCGCCGCTGTCGACCTCCTGCGCCCCGGTGGCGTGGTCGCGTACGCCACCTGCTCGCCGCACACGGCCGAGACCGTCGACGTCGTGGGCGCGGAGCTCGCCCGTGGCCGGGTCGAAGCACATGACGCCCGGCCCCTGCTGCCGCCGTACCTGCCGAACCTCGGCGAGGGCCCCTTCGTCCAGCTGTGGCCGCACCGGCACGGCACCGACGCCATGTTCCTCGCCGTGCTGCGCCGCCGGTGATCGCCACCTGAGTCCTGGACGGCAGGCCCGCGTCGGATCTGCATACGTCCTGCCTGCCGCTCCAGCGTGTGACGGCAGACGCGCCGCGCCCAGCAGGCGCAGCCGCGGAAGACGTATGCAGTTTGCACGTCCACTGCCTCTGCGGCCACGCACGCTCGTGGGGAAGAGCCGCACGCCACAGCAGGTTGCACGGTCGGTCGGTAGCCTGAAGCGCTGCCGGGCAGGTGGCGGCCGAGTGCCCGCCCTGACGGCAACCCGCAAGTGAGGAGACGACGGTGACGGCGACGGCGGTGTCCGAGCAGCCGCACCCTGAGCAACCGAACTACGAGCTCTCGCACGTCGACGCCCTCGAGGCCGAGAGCCTGCACATCTTCCGCGAGGTCGCCGCCGAGTTCGAGCGGCCGGTGCTGCTGTTCTCCGGCGGCAAGGACTCCATCGTGCTCGTGCACCTGGCCCTCAAGGCATTTGCCCCCGCCCGGCCGCCGTTCCCCCTGCTGCACGTCGACACCGGCCACAACTTTCCCGAGGTGCTCGCCTACCGCGACCAGCTGGTCGCCGCGACCGGGCTCCGGCTGGTCGTCGCCAGCGTGCAGGAGGCCATCGACGCCGGCCGCCTGGTCGAGCAGACCGGCATCGGCGCCAGCCGCAACCAGCTGCAGACCATCCCACTGCTCGACGCCATCCGCGAGAACGGCTTCGACGCCGCCTTCGGCGGTGCCCGGCGCGACGAGGAGCGGGCCAGGGCCAAGGAGCGGGTCTACTCCTTCCGCGACGAGTTCGGCCAGTGGGACCCCAAGAACCAGCGCCCCGAGCTGTGGAGCCTGTACAACGGGCGGCACCGCCGGGGCGAGCACATCCGCGTGTTCCCGCTGTCGAACTGGACCGAGCTCGACGTCTGGCAGTACATCGCCCGCGAGCGCATCGAGCTGCCCAGCATCTACTTCGCCCACCGGCGCGAGGTGTTCCGGCGCGACAACATGCTCTACGGCACCGGCGAGTTCCTGCAGCCGCAGGAGGGCGAGGAGAGCTTCGAGGCGCTGGTGCGCTACCGCACCGTCGGCGACATGACCCTCACAGCCGCGGTCGAGTCACCGGCCGCGACGCTGGACGACATCATCGCCGAGGTCGCCGCTACCCGCATCACCGAGCGGGGCGCCACGCGCGGCGACGACCGGGTCAGCGAGGCCGCCATGGAAGACCGCAAGCGGGAAGGCTACTTCTAGCGTGGAGATGCTGCGGCTCGCAACGGCCGGCTCCGTCGACGACGGCAAGAGCACGCTGATCGGGCGGCTGCTGTACGACACCAAGGCCATCTTCGCCGACCAGCTCGAGGCCGTCGAGCGCACCAGCCGGCAGCGCGGCGACGAGTACACCAACCTTGCCCTGCTCACCGACGGGCTGCGCGCCGAGCGTGAGCAGGGCATCACCATCGACGTCGCCTATCGCTACTTCGCGACCCCGCGGCGCAAGTTCATCATCGCCGACACTCCAGGCCACATCCAGTACACGCGCAACATGGTCACGGGCGCCTCCACCGCCGACCTCGCGCTCATCCTCGTCGACGCCCGCCACGGCGTGGTGGAGCAGAGCCGGCGGCACGCGTTCCTCGCCTCGCTGCTGCGGGTGCAGCACGTCGTGCTCGCGGTCAACAAGATGGACCTGGTCGGCTACGACCGCGAGGTCTTCGCCCGCGTCCGTGACGACTTCCGCTCCTTCGCCGCCAAGCTCGAGATCGCCGACCTCACCGTCATCCCCGTCTCGGCGCTGCAGGGCGACAACATTGTCAGCCGCTCGGCTGCGATGCCGTGGTACGAGGGGCCGAGCCTGCTGCACCGTCTCGAGGAGGTCTACGTCGCCTCTGACCGCAACCTCATCGACGTCCGCTTCCCGGTGCAGTACGTCATCCGCCCGATGTCCGAGGCGCACCACGACTACCGCGGCTACGCCGGCACGATGGCCGGCGGCGTGCTGGGGGTGGGTGACGAGGTCATCGTGCTGCCCTCCGGCCTGACCACCCGCGTGGCCGGCATCGACGGCCCCGCGGGCGAGCTGCCGCATGCGTTCCCGCCCCAGTCGGTGACCGTGCGCCTGGAGGACGACCTCGACGTCTCCCGCGGCGACATGATCGCCCGCCCGCACAACCAGCCCCGCGTCACCCAGGACATCGAGGCGATGGTGACCTGGCTGACCTCCGCCCGCCAGCTGCGGGCCGGCGACATGCTCGCCATCAAGCACACCACCCGCTCGGCGCGCGCCATGGTGCGCGACCTGCAGTACCGGCTCGACGTCAACACGCTGCACCGCGACGAGCAGGCGAACGCGCTGTCCCTGAACGAGATCGGCCGGGTGACCCTGCGCACCACCGCGCCGCTGCTCGTCGACGGCTACCGGCGCAACAAGACGACGGGCAGCTTCCTGCTCATCGACGAGCCGTCCGGCGCCACGGTCGGCGGCGGGATGATCCTCGGCAGCTGAGGCCCGCCCGACCGGGAGCCCGAGCGTCACTAGGCTCCGGGGGTGCCCGACTGCCGCATCCACCCGAGCCTGCTGTCCGCCGACTTCGCCGACCTCGCGGGCTCCGCGCGCCGGATCACGCCGGCTGCCGACGCGCTGCACGTCGACGTCATGGACTACCACTTCGTCCCCAACCTCACCTTCGGGCTCGGCACCGTCGAGGCACTCGTGCGATGCGCATCGCTTCCGCTGGACTGCCACCTGATGATCGCGGACCCCGACCGCTGGGCCCCGTCCTACGCCGAGGCCGGGGCGCAGAGCGTCACCTTCCACGCCGAGGCGGCAACCGCCCCGCTGCGCACCGCCCGCGCCATCCGCAGCGCCGGCGCGGGCGCCGGACTGGCGCTCCGGCCGGGCACCCCGGTCAGCAGCTACGCCGACCTGCTGCGCGAGTTCGATCTCCTGCTGGTGATGACGGTCGAGCCCGGCTTCGGCGGCCAGCCCTTCCTCGACCACGTCCTGCCGCAGGTGCGCGAGGCACGGCGGATCCAGCGCGAGCGCGGCCTCACCCTCGCCGTCCAGGTCGACGGCGGCGTCGCGGCCGACACCATCGCGCAGTGCGCCGAGGCCGGCGCCGACCTCTTCGTGGCCGGGTCCGCCGTGTTCGATGCCGACGACCCCGCCGCGGCCGTGGAGTCGTTGCGCAGCCTCGCGAGCGGGGCCCGCAAGTAGCCCGTGCGCCGCATGGCATGCTGGAGGTGCACGAATACGCGCGTTCCGGGGGCGGTGAAAGTCCGCACCGGCGGTGACAGCCCGCGACCCGCTCGCCTCGGCGAGTGGTTGACCCGGTGCAATTCCGGGGCCGACGGTCAGAGTCCGGATGGAAGGAGCCGCGCGGTCCGCGCGGCGCGTTGTGCGTCCGCGCGTGCCGCCGCCCCCCGGAGCCGGTCGACCGGGAGGGGGTGACGCGCGGTGGGTGCCGAGCCAGAAGAGGCTGCCGCGATGCGCCGCGCCATCGAGCTCGCGGCCCGCGGCCTGGGCTCGACCCGCCCCAACCCGGTCGTCGGCTGCGTCATCCTCGACAGCACCGGCGTGCTGGTGGGCGAGGGATGGCACGAGCGCGCGGGCGGACCCCACGCGGAGGTCGCCGCGCTGGCCCACGCCGGCAGGCGGGCGCATGCCGGCACCGCCGTCGTCACCCTGGAGCCTTGCCGGCACACCGGGCGCACCGGACCGTGCACCGAAGCTCTGGTGGCGGCGGGCATCGCGCGCGTCGTGTTCGCGGTCCCCGACCCCTCGCCCACGGCAGGCGGCGGCGCAGCGATCCTTGCCGCGGCGGGTGTCGCCGTCGAGCAGGGGATGCTGCGCGACCAGGCCGAGCAGGGCAATGAGGTCTGGCTGACGTCCATGCGACTCGGCCGGCCCCACGTCACGTGGAAGACCGCAAGCAGCCTCGACGGCCAGGTCGCGGCCGCCGACGGCTCGTCGCGCTGGATCACCGGCCCGCAGGCCCGGCACGAGGTGCACCTGCTACGCGCCCGGTCCGATGCCGTGCTCGTCGGCGTCGGCACCGTTCTCGCCGACGACCCCGAGCTGACCGCCCGCGACGTCGGGGCGAAGCGCCAGCCGCTGCGCGTCGTGCTCGACCGCTCTGGCCGCACGCCCGCCGATGCCCGCGTCCGCAATGACGCCGCGGAGACGCACATCAGCGGCGAAGCACCGCCTCAGGTGCTGGCTGACCTGCACGCCCGGGGGGTGCAGTCGGTGCTGCTGGAAGGCGGACCGACCGTGGCGGGTTCTTTCTTGCGTGAGGGGATGGTTGATCGCGTGCTCGCTTATGTGGCGCCCGTGCTGCTCGGCAGCGGGCAGTGGCCTGTGCTCGTCGGTACCGGGCAGCGCAGCATCGACGAGGCCGTCCGGCTGCGGCTCGACGACGTCACGCGCGTAGGCGACGACGTTCGCATCTCGGCGCGGCTCGCGCCCGCCGGCCAGGCTGGCGAGGGGAGCGGCTGATGTTCACCGGCCTCGTGGAAGAGCTGGGGCGCGTGACTGCGCGCGACGACCTGGGCGACAGCGTCCGGCTGTCCGTCGCCGGGCCCCTCGTGACCACCGATACCCGGCCCGGAGACTCGGTGGCGGTCAACGGCGTCTGCCTGACCGCCGTGGAGGTTTCCGGCGACAGCTTCAGCGCCGACGTGATGAAGGAGACGCTCGTGCGCTCGAGCCTTGGCGGCCTGGTCGAGGGGCACCCGGTCAACCTCGAGCGGGCCGCCGCGCTGGGTGACCGGATGGGCGGCCACCTCGTGCAGGGCCACGTCGACGGCACCGGCTCCGTGCTCGAGCGCATCCCCGGCGAGCGGTGGGAGCTGGTCCGCATCAGCCTGCCCTCCGCGCTGGCGCGGTACCTGGTCGAGAAGGGCTCGATCACCGTCGACGGCATCTCGCTGACCGTGGTCGAGGCCGACGCCGACAGCTTCACGGTGAGCCTCATCCCCGAGACACTCGCCCGCACCACCCTCGGCAGCTCGCCCGTCGGCGCCGTGGTCAACCTGGAGGTCGACGTCGTGGCGAAGTATGTCGAGAAGCTGCTGGCCGCGAGGTCGGACGAGTGAGCACGCCGGTCAGCGTGGGCGACCCGCGCTTCGGGACGATCGACGAGGCCGTCGCCGACATCACAGCGGGCAAGGCGGTCGTCGTCGTCGACGATGCCGACCGCGAGAACGAGGGCGACATCATCTTCGCGGCCGAGATGGCCACGCCGGAGCTGGTCGGCTTCACGATCCGCTACGGCTCGGGGGTCATCTGCACGCCCCTGACGGGCGAGGACTGCGACCGGCTCGAGCTGCCGCCGATGTACCACGTCAACCAGGACCGCAAGGGCACCGCCTACACGGTCAGCGTCGACGCCCGCGAGGGCATCACCACCGGCATCAGCGCCGCCGACAGGTGTCACACCATCCGCACTCTCGCCGACCCGGCCAGCGGCGAGCACGACCTTGCCCGGCCCGGGCACGTCTTCCCACTGCGGGCAGCGGAGGGGGGTGTGCTGCGCCGCCCCGGCCACACCGAGGCCGCCGTCGACCTCGCCAGGCTCGCCGGCCTGCGCCCCGCGGGCGCGATCTGCGAAGTCACCAACGAGGACGGCTCGATGGCGCGGTTGCCGCAGCTGGTCGAGTTCTGCGCCGAGCACGGGCTGACGCTGATCAGCATCGCCGACCTGATCGCCTACCGGCGGCGGATGGAGCGCCAGATCCAGCGGGTGGCCGAGGCTGTCATCCCGCTCGACGCGGGGTCGTTCCGCGCGGTCGGCTACCGCAGCATGGTCGACGGGCGCGAGCATGTCGCGTTGGTCATGGGCGAGATCGGCGACGGGGAGGACGTGCTCGTCCGGGTGCACTCCGAGTGCCTGACCGGCGACGTCTTCGGCTCGCTGCGCTGCGACTGCGGGCCGCAGCTCGACGCGGCGCTGGAGGCGGTGGCCATCGCTGGGCGCGGGGTCGTCCTCTACGTGCGGGGGCACGAGGGCCGCGGCATCGGGCTCATGCACAAGCTGCAGGCCTACCAGCTGCAGGACGAGGGCTCCGACACCGTCGACGCCAACCTCGAGCTCGGACTGCCGGCCGATGCGCGCGATTACGGGGTCGGGGCGCAGATCCTCGTCGACCTCGGCGTGCGCACCATGCGCCTGCTGACCAACAACCCGACCAAGCGGGCGGGGCTGGAGGGGTACGGCCTGGAGATCGTCGGCCGTGAGCCGCTGCCGGTGCGGGCGACGGAACAGAACCTGCGCTATCTGATGACCAAGCGCGACCGGATGGGGCACGACCTTCCCGGCTTGCCCGACCCGGTCCTGCCGGGCGCGGTGTTGCCGGGCGCGGTGTTGCCTGGCGCGGTGTTGCCTGGCCTGCCGTTGCGGGGCGTCGGCGGCTTGGGCGGCGCGGGGTGAGCGGGCGCGGCACCCCGGAGGGCCAGCAGGTCGACGGCAGCGGGCTGTCCGTCGCCGTCGTTGGCACCCAGTGGCATCCCCAGGTCAGCGACGCGCTCGTCGAGCACGCGGTAGCCGCCGTGCACGACTGCGGCGCCACCTTGGGCACGGTGGTCCGGGTGCCCGGCGCGTTCGAGGTACCGCTGCTCGCTCAGGCCCTCGCTGCCACGCACGACGCCGTCATCGCCCTGGCTGTGATCATCCGCGGCGGCACGCCGCACTTCGAGTACGTCAGCGACGCGGTGACGACCGGCTGCACCCGGGTGGCGCTCGACACCGGCGTGCCGGTCGGCTTCGGCGTGCTCACCTGCGACACCGACGAGCAGGCCATCGCGCGTTCCGGGCTGCCCGGCAGCGAGGAGGACAAGGGCCGCGAGGCCACCCTGGCCGCCATCGAGACCGCCGTGCTGCTGCGCGAGGTCCGCGGGGGCACGCGCGCCGGCTTCTGACCGGCCTCCGGGCCCGGGCGCCCCGGGCGGCCTGCTGATACGGCAGGCACACTGAAGGTGTGCTCTCGCTCGTGCTGCCCAAGGGGTCTTTGGAGAAGGCGACCCTCGACCTGTTTGCCGCCGCCGACCTCACCGTCCGTCGCGGCTCGGACCGCGATTACCACGCGTCGGTCGACGACCCCCGCATCGAGCGGGTGCGCTTCCTTCGCCCGCAGGAGATCCCCCAGTACGTCGAGCAGGGGCTGTTCGACATCGGCATCACCGGGCGTGACTGGGTCGAGGAGACGGCCTCCGCCGTCGAGAGCGTGACCGAGCTGGAGTACTCCAAGGCGACGTCCAACCCCATCCGGGTGATCCTCGCCGTCCCGCAGTCCTCGCCATGGGAGCGGGCGACCGACCTGCCCGAAGGCGTCCGGGTCTCGACGGAGTACCCCGCGCTGACCCGCCGGTACTTCGACGACCAGGGGGTCAAGGCGCGCATCATCCCGAGCGCGGGCGCGACCGAGGCCAAGGTCCCGGACATCGTCGACGCGATCATCGACATCACCGAGACCGGCTCGAGCCTGCGCAAGCACGGGCTGAAGGTCATCGACACCCTGCTCACCAGCCGCACCGAGCTGATCGCCAACCCCGAGGCGTGGGCCGATCCCGAGCGTCGTGCCGCGATGGAAGACCTCGCGCTGCTGCTCAACGGCGCCATAGCCGCCCGCGGGCAGGTGCTGCTGAAGCTCAACGTGGCCAGCGGCGACCTGCCGGGCGTGCTGGAGGTGCTGCCGTCGATGACCTCCCCGACCGTGACCTCGCTCGCCCGCGGCGACCACGTCGCCGTGGAGACCGTCGTGAGCAAGCGGGGGGTCAACACGCTGCTGCCCGCGCTCAAGGCGGCCGGGGCACGCGACATCCTGGAGCTGCCGATCAGCAAGATCGTCGAGTGACGCTCGTCGACTGCGCGGTCCGCGCCATCCGCGGGCCCGCGTAGCCGGTGGCTGGCACACTGCCACGACCGGGTACGCCGATCCCGCCCTCGGCTGCAGCCGGTGACGACGGCACCGCCGACCCGCGGCTCGCCGCAGCCCTGGCGGCAGCCGACGACGAGGCGATCATCGCGGCGCTGCCGGGGGCGCGGCTGCTCGTGGCTGTGGTGGCGATGCCCGGCGAGCAGCAGGCGTCCGAGGGGGAGATGGCGCTCGCCCTACTCGAGTCGGCCTCCGGCTCCCGAGCCCTGCCGGCCTTCTCCAGCGTGGCGGCGCTGTCAGCGTGGCAGCCGGACGCCCGGCCCGTGCCGCGCCCGGCCGCGGCCGTCATGGCTCATGCGCAGGCCGAGGGGCTCGCAGCCCTGGTGATCGACCCCGCGGGTCCTTCGGCGTGGACGCTGCCCGGTGACGCGATCGCGCGGGTTCTTGACGGCGGTCCCCCTCCCGACGGCGCTGCCGCCTCGCCCGATCCTGCAGATGCGGTCGTGTCCCCGCCGTCCTGGCGCCCCGGGCGCCGGCTGCGGGCCGAACTCGCCGGCGTCGACGCCTGGGCGCTCGACGTGGGCGGCGAGCCGGTGGTCGCGGTGGTACTGCCGCCGGGCGATGACCCGGGCGATCTCGCGCATCGGGTCGCGCAGGCGGCCTCGCGCAGCGTCGACCTGCTGGTCCTCGACGCCGAACGCGGGCGCGTCGTCGACGCCATCGGACGCCGGCTCGGCACCGCGCCGTCCTAGTAGCGATCTGTCGCGTGCTACCACGGCCGTGACTCGGCGTGGCCACTACTGCTAGCCTTGACCGTGACCACCGGCGTCGTCGGCAGGTCCGCCGACCGGCGGGCCACCCCCGGCGCTGATGCCAAGCGGAGGCCTCCTCCCACCCGGTGCCCCTGCTGAGGGCTCCAGGTCCTGGGTCGGCAGGTCCGGCGTGCGCCGGGCCGGGGCCGCTGCTGGGCTGGTGATCAGCTCAGACCAGCCGTCCTCAAGGAGTGCCCATCAGCGTCGAACCCCGTATCAACGACCGGATCCGCGTGCCGGAGGTTCGCCTCCTCGGTGCGCTGGGTGAGCAGGTCGGCATCGTCAACCTCGGTGATGCCATCCGCATGGCGGAGGAGCAGGACCTCGACCTCGTCGAGATCGCTCCCAACCAGCGGCCGCCGGTCTGCAAGCTCATGGACTACGGCAAGTTCAAGTACGAGTCCGACCAGAAGCGGCGCGAGGCCCGGCGCAACCAGGTCCAGACGGTCATCAAGGAGATGAAGCTCCGGCCCAAGATCGACCCGCACGACTACGAGACCAAGAAGGGTCACGTTGTGCGGTTCCTCAAGGCCGGCGACAAAGTCAAGATCACCATCATGTTCCGAGGCCGCGAGCAGTCGCGCCCCGAGCTCGGGTACCGGCTGCTGCAGCGGCTCGCCGGCGACATCGAGGAGCTGGGCTTCGTCGAGGCCTCGCCCAAGCAGGACGGACGCAACATGACCATGGTCGTCGCACCGCACAAGCGCCCGGCGCAGCGGTCGTCGGCCCCCGAGCCCGAACCAGCAGCCTGAGCGAGGATTTGACATGCCCAAGATGAAGAGCCACAGCGGAGCCACCAAGCGCTTCCGCGTGACCGGCACCGGCAAGATCATGCGCCGTCGGGCCAACCGCAACCACCTGCTCGAGCACAAGCCGAGCACCCGTACCCGCCGGTTGTTCGACGAGGTCCAGATGGACCCGGCAGACGTCAAGCGCATCAAGCGCCTGCTGGCGCGCTGAGCGCGCGTCCACCCTCGTCCCACCGGCCCACGATTTACACGGCTAGGAGCCTTCGTCATGGCACGCGTCAAGCGGGCGGTCAACGCCCATAAGAAGCGCCGCGAGATCCTCGAGCAGGCGAGCGGCTATCGCGGCCAGCGCTCGCGGCTGTACCGCAAGGCGAAGGAGCAGATGCTCCACTCGCTCAACTACAGCTACCGCGACCGCCGCGCGCGCAAGGGCGACTTCCGCAAGCTGTGGATCGCGCGCATCAACGCCGCGGCACGAGCCGAGGGGATGACCTACAACCGGTTCATCCAGGGCCTGAAGGCAGCCGAGGTCGAGGTCGACCGCAAGGTGCTCGCCGACCTCGCAGCCACCGACCCGACCGCCTTCAGCGCACTCGTCAAGGTGGCCAAGGACGCGCTCCCCGAGGGCTACCTGGGTGTGGGCGGTACCAACGCCGGCTCGTCGGCCAACACTGCGGCCCTCGGAGCACCTGAGCTCTGAGCACCGAACCATCGGAGCACTCGCCGCTGGGCCCGCGCTCCGGCCGCGTTGCCGCCGCCCGCCGGTTGCTGCGCCGGTCCGCGCGGCGTGACGCCGGCCGGCTACTCGTTGAGGGGCCGGCGGCCCTCTCGGCGGCCCTCGCCGCAGGTCGGGTGCTCGAGGTCTTCGCTACTTTGGTGGCCGCAGAGCGCCACGCCACCCTGCTCGCACCTGCCACCGCAGGCCGCGCCCGGCTCTCGCTGATCGATGATGCGGCAGCGGCCGCGCTGTCCGAGACCGTCACCCCTCAGGGGCTCGTCGGGGTGGCAACCCTGCCCGCCGCCGGCCTCGACGACCTTCCCGCAAGGCCCCGCCTGGTGGCTGTGCTCCTGGAGGCGCGCGACCCGGGCAACGCCGGCACGATCATCCGCACGGCCGACGCTGCCGGCGCCGACGCGGTCATCCTCGCCGGGGCGAGCGTCGATCCGTGGGGCGGCAAGTGCGTGCGGGCGTCGGCCGGCAGCGTGTTCAGCCTGCCGGTCATCGACGGAGTGCCACTCGAGCCGGTGTTGAAGGCCTTATCCGCCCGCGGCTGCCGAGTGCTCGCCGCCGACGGCTACGGCGACACGCTGCTCGACTATGAGATCGATGCCGGTCGACTGAACCAGCCGACGGCGTGGCTGTTCGGCAACGAGGCCCGCGGGCTGCCGGATGCCGCCGTCGGCGCGGCAGCCGCTGCGGTAGCAGTGCCGGTATACGGTGCAGCCGAGTCGCTGAACCTCGCGGCGGCCGCTGCCGTGTGCCTCTACGCATCCGCGCGCGCACAGCACCGGCCACGGCGGTCAGCCCGGTCAGCCCGGTCAGCCCGGTCAGCCCGGTCAGCCCGGTCAGCCCGGTCAGCCCGGTCAGCGCAGCCGACGGACGCGCACGAGGAGGGGCAGGAACGGTGACGGGCCCGACCCCAGTCCCCGACGACCTGCCTGACGGCCTGCTCGTGCTGGGTGCCGACGGCACCGTGCAGCAGCTCAACACGCTCGCCGGCCGCCTTCTGAACGTCGACCCGCAGGTCGCCCGTGGCCAGCGCCTCGCTGACGTCGTCTCGCTCCGCGACGAGCGCGGCAACGACTGGTGGGCCTGCTCCGCCCCCCTGCTGCGGTTGCCCGGTGTCCAGCGGCAGCCGGAGCGCCGCCTCGTGCTGGTCGGCGCCGATGGCAACGAGCGCGAGCTTCTGGTGACGGTTCGATACGTGCGCAGCGCCGGCCGCGTCGAGTGCGTCGTCGTCGGGCTGCGTGGCACGGCGACCCGCGCCCGGCTCGAGCGGAGCCGCGCCGACCTCGTCACCACGGTGGCGCACGAGCTGCGGAGCCCGCTCGCCAGCATCAAGGGGTTCACCGCGACCCTGCTCGCCAAGTGGGAGCGGTTCTCCGACGAGCAGAAGCAGGTCATGCTCGCCACCGTCAACGCAGACGCCGACCGCGTCTCGAGGCTTCTCACGGAGCTGCTCGACGTCAGCCGCATCGATGCCGGACGCCTGGAACTGCACCCTCAGGTGGTCGACGTCGCCGCCGCCGTGCAGCGGGTGGTGGCCGGTCGGGTAGCGGGCGGCGAGCCGCATAAGCGCTTCCGGGTACAGGTGCAGGGTCCGTTGCCCGAGCTGTGGCTCGACGCCGACAAGTTCGATCAGGTGCTGCACAACCTGGTCGAGAACGCCCTGCGGCACGGGTCCGGGACGGTGACGGTCTCCGTCGGCCCGCCACCGGCGGACGACGGCCAGGGCGACGAGCCAGCCGCTGTCGAGATCGTCGTCAGCGACGAGGGCGAGGGCATCACCGACGCGATGCTGCCGCTGATCTTCGGCCGGTTCTGGCGCGACACCACGCGGCGCGGCGGGACGGGGCTCGGGCTGTACATCGTCAAGGGCATCGTCGCAGCGCACAGGGGCCGGGTGGTCGCCGAGCGAGCACCCTCGGGCGGCGCGCAGTTCCGGGTCACGCTCCCGGCGGGCACGCCGGACTTTATGTAGCGGGACGCCTCGTCCCGCTGGCCGCTGGCCGCGCCCGCCATGCCATCCCCTTCTTGCTCACGCCTCGACTTCCCGGAGCCTCGTCATGTCATCACCCAGCGGCCCAGCGCCCCAGCAGTCCGATGCGCTCTCCGGGGCGGCGCTCGACGCGCTGCTCGCCGAGGCCACCGCTGCCATCGTGGCCGCCCCCGACCTCGACGCGCTTGCCGAGGTGCGGACCAGCCACGTCGCGGGCCGCGGCGCGCCGGTGGTCCTGGCGCGGCGCAGCCTCGGCCAGCTGCCCGGCCAGCAGCGCGCGGAGGCCGGCCGACGGCTGAACGCCATCGCCGCGGCCGTCACCGCCGCGTACGAGCAGCGCCTCGCCGAGCTCACCGCAGAGCGCGACGCCCGGGTGCTCGTCGAGGAGGCGGTCGACGTCACCCTGCCCACCCCCCGGCGTCCGGTCGGTGCCCGGCATCCGCTCTCGCTCGTCACCGACCAGGTGGTCGACGTGTTCGTGGCGCTCGGGTACGAGGTCGCCGAGGGGCCGGAGGCCGAGCACGGCTGGTTCAACTTCGATGCCCTCAACACCCCGCCTGACCACCCCTCGCGCGAGCTGCAGGACACGCTCTACCTCGAGCCCGTCGGCTCACAGGTGGTCCTGCGGACCCAGACCAGTCCGGTGCAGGTGCGCTCGCTGCTCGACCGGGAGCTGCCGGTGTACGTGATCTGCCCGGGCCGGGTGTACCGCGCGGACAGCGTCGACGCAACTCACCTGCCGGTGTTCACGCAGGTGGAGGGGCTCGCGGTCGACGAGGGGCTGACCATGGCGCACCTGCGCGGCACCCTCGACGCCTTCGCCGCGGCCATGTTCGGCTCCGCCCTGCGGACCCGGCTTCGCCCGCACTTCTTCCCGTTCACCGAGCCCAGCGCCGAGGTCGACATCGAGTGCTTCGGGTGCGGCGGCTGGTCGCGGGGCACCCCTCCTCCGGCCGACTGCCGGATCTGCTCCGGCGAGGGGTGGCTGGAGTGGGGCGGCTGCGGGATGGTCGACCCGGCGGTGCTCACGGCATGCGGCGTCGACCCGCTGCGCTACACCGGCTTCGCCTTCGGGATGGGGCTCGAGCGCACGGTGATGGCGCAGTTCGACGTGAGCGACATCCGGGAGCTCATCGACGGTGACACCCGCTTCTCCGCCGCCTGGGCCGGCCGCTGATGCGCGCCGTCCACAGCTGGCTCGCCGAGTACCTGCCGGGCCTGCCGGATGCCCGCACCTGCGCCGCCGCCCTCACCCGCGCCGGTCTCACGGTCGAGCTGGTCACCGAGGCCGGGGCGGAGCTGGTGCTCGCCCGCGGCAGCGTCGTCGTCGGCGAGGTCACCGGCATCGAGGAGCTGACCGAGTTCAAGAAGCCCATCCGGTACTGCCAGGTGGTGACGGTCGAGGGTGGGCAGCCGCGCGGCATCGTCTGCGGGGCGCGCAACTTCGCCGTTGGCGACCGGGTGGCGGTCGCCCTGCCGGGGGCGGTGCTGCCCGGGGGGTTCGTCATCTCCGCCCGCACCACCTACGGGCGCGTGTCGGACGGGATGATCTGCAGCGCCCGCGAGCTCGGAGCCGGCGAGGACCACGCCGGCATCCTCGTCCTGCCGCCCGAGACGCCGCTCGGTGCCGACGTCGTGGCATTGCTCGGGCTGCCCGACACCGTGCTCGACCTCGAGGTGACCAGCGACCGCGGCTACGCCCTCTCACACCGCGGCCTGGCCCGCGAGCTGGCAGCGGCCTTCGAGCTGGCGTTCACCGATCCGGCTGCTGCGGCGGCGAACACCGCGCACGAGGCGTCCCACGCATCAGGCGGGGCCGGCGGCCCAGCGGTCCGCATCGACGACGAGGCAGGCTGCCAGCGCTACGTCGCCCGCGCGGTTGGCGGCATCGACGCGCTGGCACCCACCCCGCTGGCGCTGCAGCAGCGGCTCACGCTGGCCGGGATGCGCCCGATCTCGCCCGCGGTCGACGTCACCAACCTCGTGCTGCTCGGCCTCGGCCAGCCGCTGCACGCCTTCGACCGCGACACGCTCATCGGCGGGCTGGTGGTCCGGCGAGCCCGCGTTGGGGAGCGCCTCAGGACGCTCGACGGGGTCGACCGCACGCTGGACGACGAGGACCTCGTGATCGCCGACGACACCGGGCCGGTCGCGCTGGCAGGCGTGATGGGCGGCGCGGCGACCGAGGTCTCGAAGGCGACGACGCAGGTGGTGCTCGAGTCCGCTCGCTTCGACCCGGTCTCGGTCGCCCGTACCGCCCGGCGCCACGGCCTGCCCTCGGAGGCCTCCCGCCGGTTCGAGCGAGGCGTCGACCCGGACCTCGCCCCCGCCGCCACCGAGGTCGCCGCCCAGATGCTCGCCGCGCTCGGCGGCCAGGTGCTGCCGGGCACCACCGACATCGACCGCCGGGCCGCTGTGCTGCCCGTCGCCCTGCCGCTCGCCGAGTGCGAGCGGCTCGCCGGCCGCCGCTACCCGCCGGAGGCGATCCGGCGCCGGCTGGAGCAGGTCGGGTGCACCGTGGTCGCCGCGGGCGCGACGAGCGCCGGGGTGCAGCGGCCCGTCCTGCAGGTGCTGCCGCCGTCGTGGCGCGGCGACCTCACCCGCCCCGCGGACCTGGTCGAGGAGGTCGTGCGCCTCGAGGGCTACGACACCATCGGGTCGGTGCTGCCGCGGGCCGTCGCGGGCCAGGGGCTGACCGGCGAGCAGCGGCTGCGGCGCCGGATGGCCACCGCCCTGTCCGACGCCGGCTTCACCGAGGTGCTGCTGCTGCCCTTCGTGCCCGAGGCGGCCGCCGACCAGCTCGGCCTCGGCGCGGACGACGCGCGGCGGCGGGCGTGCCGGGTGGCCAACCCGCTGGCCGACGACGACGCCTGCCTGCGCACGACGCTGCTGCCCGGGCTGTTCGTCGCCGCGGCGCGCAATGTCAGCCGGGGCAACGCCGATCTGGCGTTGAGCGAGACGGGAGTCGTCTTCCGGCCGCCCGCTTCCGGTGCAGCCGCCGCGCCGCCGGTCCCCGGCGTCACGAGCCGGCCGAGCCCGGAGGCGCTCGCCGCCCTCGACGCCAGCCTGCCGCTGCAACCTCGGCATGTGGCCGTGGTGCTGACCGGCCGCCAGCCGCTGCCCGCGGTCGACGCGGCCAGCAGCACGGGCGCCAGCACGGGCGGAAGGAGGCCCCGCCCGGTCGACTGGGCCGATGCCGTCGAGGCCGCCCACGTCCTTGCTCGCGCGGCCGGTGCGCCGCTCGCGGTCCGCGCCTCAGCCACCATGCCGTGGCACCCGGGCCGGTGCGCCGAGCTGCGTATCGACGACCCGATCGGCCGCCCTCGGGTGATCGGGTACGCCGGAGAGCTGCACCCGCGCGTGGTCGCCGCGTACGGGTTGCCCGCGCGGACCTGTGCGTTGGAGCTCGACCTCGACGCTGTCGTGCGGGCCGCGGCGCCCGTGCCGGCCGCGCCACGCCTGTCGGCCTACCCGCCCGCCGACCGCGACGTCGCCGTCGTCGTCGCTCCCGGCGTCACGGCGGCAGAGGTCGACGCGGCGCTGCGAGCCGGCGCGGGTCCGCTGCTCGAGCAGCTGTCGCTGTTCGACGTCTACGCGATCCCGGCCGCGCCGCTGGGGGAGGCCACGGGGGAGGCCGAGCCCGCCACGCGCTCGCTCGCCTTCCGGCTGCGCTGGCGCGCCGCTGACCGGACGATGACGGCCGAGGAGGTCAACGGGCTGCGCGACGCCGCGGTGCAGCAGGCCCACAAGCACACGGGGGCGCAGCTGCGCACCTGACCGGGCCGGTATTCGACTTGCCTGTATGCACTCTCGCGCATAAGTTGCAGTCATGGGTGCGACGGCAGCGGTGCTGGGAGCGAGCGGCTACGCCGGCGGGGAGCTGCTCCGCCTGCTCGCCCAGCATCCCTCGCTGAGCGTCGGGCCGGTGTTCGGCGACAGCTCCGCCGGGCGCGAGGTCACCGACGTCCACCCTCACCTGCGCTCGCTGGCCGGACGCACGCTGCTGCCGACCGAGGCGCTCGACGAGGCCGCCGGCGCCGACGTGGTTTTCCTCGCCCTGCCGCACGGGCAGTCCGGGCCCATTGCCGCCCAGCTGCCGAGCGGGATGCGCATCGTCGACCTGGGCGCCGACCACCGGCTCACCAACCCCGCGGACTGGGCCGGCGGCTACGGCGGCCACTACGCCGGCGCCTGGCCCTACGGGCTCCCCGAGCTGCCCGGCGCGCGTGCCACCGTTGCCGCGACCACCACCGTCGCGGTCCCCGGCTGTTACCCGACGGCCACGATCCTGGGCCTCGCGCCACTCGTCGCCGCCGGAGTCGTGGAGCCGGACGACCTGGTCGTCGTCGCGGCCAGCGGCACCTCCGGGGCGGGCCGCGGCGCCAAGGCGTCCCTGCTCGGCAGCGAGGTCATGGGGGACGCCTCCGCGTACAAGGTCGGCGGCCACCAGCACCGGTATGAGATGGCGCAGGCGATCGGGGTCACGACGCTGTCGTTCACCCCGGTGCTCGCGCCCATGCCAAGAGGCATCCTCGCGACCGGCACCGCGCGGCTCCGGCCGGGGACCACCAGCGCCGCGCTGCGCGCCGTGCTCGCCGACGCGTACACCGACGAGCCCTTCGTCCACCTGCTGCCTGAGGGCACCTGGCCGCACACCGCGGCCACCCTGGGCAGCAACTCGTGCCACCTGCAGGTCGTCGCCGACACCGATGCGGGCCGCGCCGTCGTCGTCAGCGCCCTCGACAACCTGGTCAAGGGCGCCGCCGGGCAGGCCATCCAGTGCGCCAACCTCATGCTCGGCCTGGCCGAGACCGCCGGGCTGCCCGTCGACGGGGTCGCGCCGTGAGCGTCACAGCGGCGGCCGGGTTCCGGGCCGCCGGTGTCGTCGCCGGACTCAAGCCGAGCGGTCGCTACGACGTCGCGCTCGTCGTCAACGACGGCCCGCTCGACGCGGCGGCGGGCGTGTTCACCAGCAACCGGGTGCACGCCGCACCGGTGATGTGGTCGCGCCAGGCCGTCGCCGACGGGCGGCTGCACGCCGTCGTCCTCAACTCCGGCGGCGCCAACGCCTGTACCGGGCCGCGCGGGTTCGCCGACACCCACCACACCGCCGAGCACGTCGCGCAGGTGCTGGACTGCGGTGCCGGTGAGGTCGCCGTCTGCTCGACCGGCCTCATCGGGACCTACCTACCCATGGACCTGCTGCTCGCCGGCGTCGACGCCGCCGGCAGGGCGCTCGACGCCACCGGCGGCTCAGCCGCCGCTGAGGCGATCTGCACGACCGACACCGTGCGCAAGGAGGCCATCTGCACGGTCAGCACCCCGGCCGGGCCGGTCACCGTCGGCGGGATGGCCAAGGGCGCGGGGATGCTCGCGCCGGAGCTCGCCACCATGCTGTGCGTCGTCACGACAGACGCCAGAACTGACGGCCCCACCCTCGACCGGGTGCTGCGCGCCGCCACCACCCAGACGTTGGACCGGGTCGACTCCGACGGCTGCCTGTCGACCAACGACACGGTGCTGCTGCTGGCCAGCGGCGCGAGCGGCGCGGCGCCGGACGAGGCACAGCTGCTCGGCGCCGTCACCGCGGTGCTCGACGACCTCGGCCGCCAGCTGATCGCCGATGCCGAGGGGGCGAGCAAGGAGGTCCTGATCGAGGTCGGCAACGCCGCGAGCGAGGACGACGCGGTGCTCGTCGCCAGGGCGGTCGCCCGCAGCAACCTGCTCAAGTGCGCCCTGCATGGCGAGGACCCCAACTGGGGCCGGGTGCTGTCCGCCATCGGCACGACAGCTGCCGCCTTCGACCCGCTGACGCTCGACGTCGCCATCAACGGGGTCACGGTCTGCCGCGACAGCGCCCCCGGCGACGACCGGGAGGCCGTCGACATGTCCGGCCGAGCCATCACGATCAGCATCGACCTCAAGGCCGGCCCGGCGTCGGGGTGGGTGCGCACGAACGACCTGACCGCCGCGTACGTGCACGAGAACTCGGCGTACTCGACGTGACCACCGGCGCCAGCACGCACCCCGGTGCCCCCACGCCTGCACCCCCGCCGCGCACCACCTCGCGCCTGGCCACCGCGCGAGCCAAGACGCAGGTGCTCATCGAGGCGCTGCCGTGGCTGTCCCGGTTCTCGGGCGCGACGGTCGTCGTCAAGTACGGCGGCAACGCCATGACCGACGAGCGGCTGCGCGAGGCCTTCGCCGAGGACATCGTCTTCCTGCGCTATGCCGGCATCCGGGTCGTCGTGGTGCATGGCGGCGGCCCGCAGATCACCCACCATCTGGCCCGGCTCGGCGTGGCCAGCGAGTTCCGCGGCGGGCTGCGGGTGACCACCCCCGAGACGATGGACGTCGTCCGCATGGTGCTCGTCGGCCAGGTCAACCGCGACGTCGTCGGCCTGGTCAACGCGCACGGGCCCTTCGCCATCGGGATGTCGGGGGAGGACGCGCGGCTGTTCACCGCCGAGCGCCGCTTCGCCATCGTCAACGGCGAGCCGGTCGACGTCGGGCTGGTCGGCGACGTCGTCGACGTCCGCGCCAGCACCATCTGCGCCCTGCTCGACGCCGGGCAGGTGCCCGTCGTCGCATCCGTCGCCCGCGGCGCCGACGGCCTCGTCTACAACGTCAACGCCGACACGGCAGCCGCCGCGCTGGCCGTCGCCCTGGAAGCGGAGAAGCTCGTGGTGCTCACCGACGTCGAAGGGCTCTACGCCGACTGGCCGGCGACCGACGAGGTCGTCGCGACGGTCGACGCCGACGCCCTCGAGGCGATGCTGCCCTCCCTCGGGTCCGGCATGGTGCCCAAGATGGAGGCGTGCCTGCGGGCCGTGCGCGGCGGGGTGCCACAGGCGCACGTGCTCGACGGGCGGATCCCGCACGTGCTGCTGCTTGAGGTGTTCACCGACGAGGGGGTCGGCACGATGGTCGTCCCGTCCGCGGCGGCCCCATCGGTGCCGGTCCCAACAGCAGAGGTGCCCGCATGACCGCCACCCTCGGCGAGGCCCTGCTCACCCGCCGCGACGCGGTCGTGATGGGGACCTACGCCCGGCCGCCGCTGGCGCTGGTCCGGGGTTCGGGCAGCACGGTGTGGGATGCCGACGGGCGCAGCTACACCGACCTGGTCGCCGGCATCGCCGTCTGCCTGCTCGGCCACGCGCATCCTGCCGTGACCGAGGCGGTGACCCGGCAGCTCGGCACGCTCGGGCACACCTCGAACCTCTACGCCAGCGAGCCGGCAGTGGCCTTGGCCGAGAGGCTGCTCGCCCCGTTCGACGGCGACGGCCGCGTGTTCTTCTGCAACTCCGGCGCGGAGGCCAACGAGACCGCCTTGAAGATCTCGCGGCGCACCGGCCGCACCGAGATCATCGCGGCCGACGGCTCCTTCCACGGCCGGACCCTCGGCGCCCTGTCGATCACCGGCCAGCCCGGCAAGCGGGCACCGTTCGAGCCGCTGCTGCGCGGCGTGCACTTCGTCCCCTACGGCGACGCGGCCGCCCTCACCGCCGCCATCAGCACGCAGACCGCCGCCGTGTTCCTCGAGCCGACCCTCGGCGAGGGCGGCGTCGTGCCGCCACCGGCCGGCTACCTGCAGGCCGCCCGGGCGGCCTGCGACGCGGCCGGCGCCCTGCTCGTCCTCGACGAGGTGCAGAGCGTCGGGCGCACCGGCTCCTGGTACGCGTGCCAGCAGGAAGGCATTCGGCCCGATGTCGTCACCCTGGCCAAGGGGCTCGCCGGCGGCCTGCCCATCGGGGCCTGCCTCGGCCTCGGCGATGCCGCGACGCTGTTGCGCCCGGGTGATCACGGCAGCACCTTCGGCGGCAACCCCGTGGTCTGCGCCGCCGCGCTCGCGGTGCTCGACGTCGTCGAGCGCGAGGGGCTGGTGGAGCACGCACGGGTGCTCGGCGACACGCTCGCCGCCGACCTCGCCGCCCTCGGGCACCCGCTGCTGACCGGCGTGCGCGGGCGGGGGCTGTGGCTCGCGCTGCTCCTCGCGGCTCCGGTCGCTCCTGCTGTCGAGGCCGCCGCCCGGGACGCCGGCTTCCTCGTCAACACGGTCGCGCCGGACACCATCCGCCTGGCGCCGCCCCTGGTGCTCACCGAGGAGGAGGCCGCCCGGTTCGTCGCCGCGCTACCGAGCATCCTCGATGCCGCCAGTCACGATGCCGCTGGTCAGGCTGCCGATGGCACCGCTGCCAAGCAGGCCGCCCCCGCTAGGGTCGGCACGTGACCCGCCCCGCTGCCCTGCCCCGGCACCTGCTCGTCGACACCGACCTGTCCCCGGACGAGCAGCTGGCCGTGCTCGACGACGCCGACGCCCGCAAGGCCACCCGGCGCCGTGGCGAGACCCAGCCGCTGGCCGGGCATTCAGTGGCGCTCGTGTTCGAGAAGCCCTCTACGCGCACCCGCGTGTCCTTTGAGGTCGCGGTGCACGAGCTCGGCGCCCATCCCTTGGTCATCGACGCCTCGACCACCCAGCTCGGGCGCGGCGAGACGATCGAGGACACCGCCGCCGTCCTCAGCCGCTACGTCGACGCCATCGTCATCCGGACCTTCGGCCAGGACCGGCTCGAGCGCCTCGCCGCCGCCTCGGGCGTCCCGGTCGTCAATGCCCTCACCGACTACGCGCACCCCTGCCAGGCCCTGGCCGACCTGCAGACCATCCGCGAACGCAAGGGCAGCCTCAAGGGGCTCACCCTCGCCTACGTCGGCGACGGCAACAACATGGCTCACTCGCTGATGCTCGCCGGCGCCACGGCCGGCATGCGCGTGCACGTCGCCTCGCCGCCCGGCTACCAGCCGATCGAGCAGGTGGCCCGGCACGCCAACGAGATCGGCGTCCGGACCGGTGGCGAGTCGCTCGTGCTGCACGACCCGATGGAGGCTGCCGCGGACGCCGACGTCGTCTACACCGACGTCTGGGCGTCGATGGGCCAGGAGTCCGACGTCGCTACCCGGGCACCGCTGTTCTCCCGCTACCAGGTCAACGACCGGCTGATGCGCGCCGCCCGCCCGGACGCCATCGTCATGCACTGCCTGCCCGCCCACCGCGGCGAGGAGATCACCGCCGACGTGCTGGACGGCCCGCGCTCCGTCGTCCTCGACCAAGCCGAGAACCGCCTGCACGCCCAGAAGGCCCTGCTCGCGTTCCTGCTGGCCGGCCCCGGCTCGGATGCCCCGCGCGAAGGCTCCGGCGCATGACAGTGACAGCTGCCCGCACTCCGCTCACCAAGGCCGCGCGACACTCGCAGATCGCCGCCCTGATCGCCACGGGGGAGGTCGGGTCCCAGCAGGAGCTCGCCGAGCGGCTGGGCGCGGGTGACGTGCATGTCACGCAGGCGACGCTTTCCCGCGACCTCGCCGAGCTCGGCGCCCGCAAGGTCCGCGAGCCGGGGAGCCGCTCGGTCTACGCCCTGCCGGGCACGGGACGGGTCAGCGCGCCCGGCCCTTCGCTGGCCCGCCGGCTCGAGGAGCTGCTGGTCGGGACGGAGGCCGCCGGGCACCTCGTCGTCCTGCGCGTGCCGCCCGGCGGCGCCCACCTGCTGGGCTCGGCCTTCGACTCCGCCGACCTGCCCGAGATCGCGGGGGTGGTGGCCGGCGACGACACCATTTTGCTGGTGTGCCGGGCGCTGGGCGGCGCCACGCCGGACGACGTGGCGCGCGCCCTCGCCGACCGGTTGCTCGCCATCGCCGAGGGCCGCCAGCAGACCTGAGCTGCCGGCCAGCCAGGCCTGAACCAGCCCCCACCCAGAGCCCTGCGCACCCGCCTGTGCCTGACCGTGAACCATCGTCGCCCGAGAAGGAGTACCTGACGTGACCGCCGCCCCACCGCCCCCTGCCGTCCCGAGCCCGGCCCCGGGAGCAGGGGCCCGCGACCGCTCGTCCAGCGAGCGTGTCGTGCTCGCCTACTCCGGCGGCCTCGACACCTCGGTCGCCATCGGGTGGATCGCCAATGCCACGGGCGCCGAGGTCATCGCCGTCGCGGCCGACGTCGGTCAGGGCGGCGAGGACCTCGAGGCCATCCGGCAGCGCGCCCTGGAGTGCGGCGCTGTCGAGTCCGTCGTCGCCGACGCGCGCGAGGAGTTCGCGACCGACTTCGTCGCGCCGTCGATCACCGCCAACGCGCTCTACATGGATCGCTACCCGCTGGTCTCGGCGCTGTCCCGGCCGCTCATCGCCCGCCACCTCGTCGCCGCCGCCCGGCAGTTCGGCGCCGGCACCGTCGCCCATGGCTGCACCGGCAAGGGCAACGACCAGGTCCGGTTCGAGGTCGGCATCCAGGCGCTCGCGCCCGAGCTGAAGGTTCTGGCCCCGGTGCGCGACAGCGGGATGACGCGCGACAAGGCCATCGCCTTCGCCGCCGAGCGCGGGTTGCCGATCGACGTCGACAAGCGCTCGCCGTACTCGATCGACCAGAACCTGTGGGGCCGCACCGCCGAGTGCGGCGTGCTCGAGGACCCGTGGGTGCAGCCCCCGGAGGACGTGTACGCCTACACCGCCGACCCGCTGGCGGCCCGCGAGCCGGATGAGGTCACGATCTCTTTCGTCGACGGCCGCCCGACCGCGCTCGACGGCCGCACCCTGGCGATGGTCGATCTCGTCGCCGAGCTCAATTCCCGGGCGGGTGCCCACGGCATCGGACGGATCGACCTCATCGAGGACCGGCTGGTCGGCATCAAGAGCCGCGAGATCTACGAGTGCCCCGGCGCGATGACGCTGCTGGCGGCCCACCGGGACCTCGAGGACATGACGCTGGAGCGCGACCTCGCCCGGTACAAGCGCGCTGTCGACCAGCGCTGGGCCGAGCTGGTCTACGACGGCCTCTGGTACTCGCCGCTGAAGCGCGCCCTCGACGCCTTCCTCGCGGAGGCTTCCCAGCGGGTGACCGGCGACGTCCGCGTGCGCCTGGCGGGCGGGCTGCCGCAGGTGGTCGGACGCCGCAGCGAGTCCGCGCTGTACGACTTCGCGCTCGCCACCTACGACGCCGCCGACACCTTCGACCAGGGCGACGCCAAGGGCTTCGTCGATCTGTGGGGCCTGCCGTCGCGGGTCTGGGCCGCTCGCGAGCAGCGCCTCGGCAGCAGTGGCTGACGCCCCAACAGACACGTCGGGAACGGGGGCGTGGCTTGGCCCGGACACCGCCGATGCGGGCCTGCGCCTGTGGGGCGCACGCTTCGCGGGCGGTCCGGCCGACGCCGTCGCGCAGCTGTCCGTCAGCGTCCACTTCGACTGGCGACTCGTCCCGTACGACATCGCGGGCAGCCGGGCCCACGCCCGCGTGCTCGCGCGGGCCGGGCTGCTGACCGATGACGAGCTGGCGGCGATGCTCGGCGGCCTGGACGAGCTCGAGCGCGACATCGCGGCCGGCACCTTCCGCCCGACGGTGGCCGACGAGGACGTGCACACCGCCCTCGAGCGGGGCCTGCTGGAGCGGCTCGGCACCCTCGGCGGCAAGCTTCGAGCCGGCCGTAGCCGCAACGACCAGGTGGCGACAGACCTGCGGCTCTACCTGCGCCACGCGGCCCGCCTGGTCACGCTCGCCACCCTCGACGTCGTCGACGCCTTGGCCGACCAGGCGCAGCAGCACGTCGAGACACCAGCTCCGGGCATGACCCACCTGCAGCACGCCCAGCCCATCTCGTTCGGCCACCAGCTGGCGGCACACGCGCAGGCGCTGCTGCGCGACGTCGACCGGTTCCGCGACTGGGACCGCCGCTGCGCCTACTCCCCGCTCGGGGCCGGTGCGCTGGCCGGCTCGTCGCTACCCCTCGACCCCGACGCCACGGCCCGCGAGCTCGGCTTCGACGCCGCCTGCGACAACAGCATCGACGCGGTGAGCGACCGTGACTTCGCCGCCGAGTTCGCGTTCGTCGCCGCCCTGCTCGGCGTGCACCTGTCACGGCTGGGGGAAGAGGTCGTGCTCTGGACGACCAGCGAGTTCGGTTGGGTCGAGCTCGACGACGGCTTCGCCACCGGCTCGTCGATCATGCCGCAGAAGAAGAACCCCGATGTCGCCGAGCTCGCCCGCGGCAAGGCGGGGCGCCTCGTGGGCTCGGTCGTGTCGCTGCTGACGATGCTCAAGGGCCTGCCGCTTGCGTACGACCGCGACCTGCAGGAGGACAAGGAGCCGGTGTTCGATGCGGTCGACACGCTGCTGACCCTGCTCCCGGCCGTCGCCGGCATGGTGGCGACGATGCGGGTGCGCACCGATCGCATCGCCGCCGCTGCGCCGCAGGGCTTCAGCCTGGCCACCGACGTCGCCGAGCACCTGGTGACCCGCGGCGTTGCGTTCCGCGAGGCGCACGAGGCGGTCGGCCACCTCGTCGTTTTCTGCCTGTCGCACGAGGTGGACCTGCACGAGGTCTCCGACGACGACCTGTATCGGATCAGCCCCCACCTGACCCCTGAGGTCCGCTCGGTGTTGTCGGTGCCGGGGGCGATGGCAGCGCGGGCAGCCACCGGCGGCACGGCACCTGAGCGGGTACGTGAGCAGCTGGGCCGCGTCCGGGATCGGCTGGACGCCGGCCGCCAGTGGGCGGGAGCGCCGGGCTGACCGACGGCCGAACGTGGGACGCCGCAGCGCTGGAGCGGCCCGCCAGTGACGTGGCTTCGCAGCTGCTGGGCAGCGTGCTCGTGTCCGGCCGGCCGGATGACGAGGCCGATTGCGTCGCCGTGCGGATCGTCGAGGTCGAGGCTTACGGCGGGGGCGACGACCCGGCCTCGCACGCCTTCCGCGGCCCGGGCCGGCGCAACGCGACGATGTTCGGCCCGCCCGGCCGGGCCTACGTCTACTTCACCTACGGGATGCACTGGTGCCTCAACGTGGTGTGCGCACCTGCCGGGACGCCGTCCGCGGTCCTGCTGCGCGCCGGGGTGGTGCAGGCCGGCGAGCAACTCGTCGCGGCCAGGCGGTCGGGAGTGCGGCCCCTGGACTGGGCGCGAGGCCCGGCGCGGCTCACCCGCGCCCTCGGCGTCGACGGGTCCTTCGACGGCTGCGACCTTACCGACCCTGCCGCAGCGCTCCGGCTGCTGCCGGGGACACGCGTCCCACCTGGCCAGGTGCTGAGCGGCCCGCGGGTGGGCGTCAGTGGCGGCACGGCGGTCCCCTGGCGCTTCTGGATGGCCGGGGAGCCGGGCGTGAGCGCGTTCCGCGCGGGCCGGCCGCGTGGGGAAGGATCGAGCCCATGACCGAAGGCGACGAGACCGAAGCCGGACCCGAGGGCACATCCGGGCACGGGACGGACATCATCGACGAGTTGTCCTGGCGCGGGCTGGTCGCGCAGTCGACCGACCTCGGCCACCTGGGCCGCGCCCTCGCCGCAGGTCCGGTCACGCTCTACTGCGGCTTCGACCCCACCGCTCCGAGCCTGCACGCGGGCAACCTGGTCCCCCTGCTGACCCTGCGCCGCTTCCAGCTCGCCGGGCACCGGCCCATCGCGCTCGCCGGCGGGGCGACCGGCATGATCGGCGACCCCGGCGGCCGGACCTCCGAGCGCGTCCTGCAGACCGAACAGGTCATCGCGGCCAACCTCGTGGCGGTGCGCGCCCAGCTCGAGCGCTTCCTAGACTTCGATGCCGGGCCGCCGTCGGCCCTGCTTTTGGACAACCTGGAGTGGACAGCTCCGCTGTCGGTGACGGCCTTCCTGCGCGACGTGGGCAAGCACGTGCCGGTCAACGACATGCTCGACAAGGAGACGATCCGTACCCGGCTGGCCTCGGGCGGCCTGTCCTACACCGAGTTCAGCTACATGCTGCTGCAGGCCAACGACTTCCTCGAGCTCTACCTGCGGCATGGCTGTCGCCTGCAGCTGGGCGGTAGCGACCAGTGGGGCAACATCACCGCCGGGCTCGACCTCATCCGGCGGGTGACGGCCAACGAGGGCGGTCCGGCGCACGGCATGACCGTCCCGCTGGTGACCAGCGCGACGGGGGAGAAGTTCGGCAAGAGCACCGGCGGGGGAAGCCTGTGGCTGGATGCCGGCCTCACCTCGCCGTACGCATTCTTCCAGTACTGGCTCAACGTCGCCGACGCCGACGTCGGTACCTACCTGCGGCTGTTCTCCTTCTCGGGGCGCCAGGAGATCGAGGCGCTGGACGCGGCGACCCGCGAGCGGCCCTTCGCACGGGAGGCGCAGCGCCAGCTCGCCCGTGAGATGACCACCCTCGTGCACGGCCGCCACGAGTGCGAGCAGGTGGAGGCGGCGAGCGCGGCGCTGTTCGGCCGGGGCGAGCTGGCCGGACTCGACGAGCGGGCGCTGGTCGCCGCCCTGGCGGAGGTGCCGAGCTCGCAGATCCCCTCCGGTCCGCTGCCGGCGGTCGTCGACCTGCTCGTGGCCACTGGCTTGTGCGCATCGCGCGGGGAGGCCCGACGAGCGGTGGAGCAGGGGGGTGCCTACATCAACAACGTCCGGGTGCCGGACCCCGAGCACGTGCCCGCTCCGAGCGACCTGCTGCACGGGCGCTACGTCGTGCTGCGCCGGGGCAAGCGGGCCATCGGCGTTGCCAGCAGGGCGTGACGGGCACGGTGCGATCGGAGAGGGTGGCAAGGCAAAGCAGGTGCCCGCGCGTACCGCAGTGCCCGGCCGACATCAAGCAGCGCCGCCGTGCAACTGCTCACCCAGTACCGGGTTGACGCTTGCTCGGGCGTCTGAGTATGTTCTGTCAGCACCGCAAGGGCGGCCACCGGGAACCGGGAGCCGAGACACCAGCGGGGCGCGCCAAGCAAGCCCGGCGCGCGGCAGGTTCTGGCGACTTCCGAGCACCGGAGTGTTTGACAGGCCGCAGCCCGGTCGATATGTTACGAGAGTTGCCCCGCGAGCGGTCGGAAGGTCGCAGACGGTGCGCACTTGCTCCTTGAGAACTCAACAGCGTGCCGAAAGTCAGTGCCAACCCCCGTCGGCCGGGGAGCACGGCGACCACATGGTCGTCGCGGTTCACGGTCAACGGATGCAGTACATGGCAATGATGGACGATCTACGGATCTAACGTCGATTGTCAGGCTCATTCGACGCGGGCGCCTCTCACGGGGGCTTGCGTCGTCTCTTCAAGTCATCCTTCCGCCACCGACACTCGTGTCGAGGGCGGTCGCGACAGCAGACATCATTGGAGAGTTTGATCCTGGCTCAGGACGAACGCTGGCGGCGTGCTTAACACATGCAAGTCGAACGAACCTTCGGGTTAGTGGCGAACGGGTGAGTAACACGTGGGCAACCTGCCCCGAGCTCTGGGATAACTCCGGGAAACCGGAGCTAATACCGGATATGACTTCACGAGGCATCTCGCGAAGTGGAAAGTTTTTCGGCTCGGGATGGGCCCGCGGCCTATCAGCTTGTTGGTGGGGTGACGGCCTACCAAGGCGACGACGGGTAACCGGCCTGAGAGGGCGACCGGTCACACTGGGACTGAGACACGGCCCAGACTCCTACGGGAGGCAGCAGTGGGGAATATTGCGCAATGGGCGAAAGCCTGACGCAGCGACGCCGCGTGAGGGATGAATGCCTTCGGGTTGTAAACCTCTTTCAGCAGGGACGAAGCGAAAGTGACGGTACCTGCAGAAGAAGCACCGGCCAACTACGTGCCAGCAGCCGCGGTAATACGTAGGGTGCAAGCGTTGTCCGGAATTA
>JAABUP010000435.1_pt1 | contig 92648 bp, 72 predicted proteins | sample 5559201 | NCBI WGS metagenome assembly JAABUP01 (sample SAMN10711887, study PRJNA513373) | rock metagenome | isolation source: Antarctica rocks | place: Antarctica | reverse complement strand
TGGAGGGGTGGGGAGGGCGAGGGAGGAGGTGGTGGGGTGTTTGAGGGTGAAGGATCGGAGGCCGTTGGATTGTTGGAGGGAGGTCGAGGCTTTCAGGAGGGAGGTGGGGAGGTTGGAGGGGGCGTTTTTGGGGAGGGTGTTGGAGTAGATGGGGTGGGGAGGGGGGAGGGTGTGAGAGGGAGTGGACGGGGGGGTCCTTATGCAATGATGTAGTTTTAGGTGATGGGCTGAGTTGAGAGGTGGGCATGTGGTCTATTTGTATCTTCATTACGTCCTCAAGCCGGACTGTGCACTGCTGCGTCTAACTACCACGCCACTTGAGAGTTGATTCCCCCTAGCTGACACCCTCGTATGGTTCGAGAAGACCGAGAGGTCGTCTCAATGCCTCTCGACGGATTACCTCAAGGTAAAGCGTCTTGAGTATGGCCTCACACTGATTTGTTCGGCCCTGATGACTGCTCTAGTCCCAAGCCTATGCCGTGTGCTGACAGCTCGCTGCTCTTAGCGCTGAGCTGGACCTACCTATGTCGAAAGCCGTGGGGTTCTGGCCTTGAACTTCGTACTTGAGGGTTCTCGTTTCTCTTTCGCAAAGTCTCAACCATTCGCCATCAGGTCATTCGATTCTAGTGCCCCCTTCTCACCAGTGTCTCCATTTCCCACGCTATCCATCTCATCTTGGATCCCTCCAAACCTCAGCCAATCAGCAACCCCCAAGCTCCTCCTCACAACCCTTGCCCCACTCGGCCTTAATTTACGGTAGTATCCCTGTATCACTGCATGCTCGACCCGAAACCCCCTCTTAATATACCACTCCAACGCGTCCTCATTCGCTTCCCACACATGAGCGTAAATCTCCACCACGTTCCCGCTCGAACTCGAGTAATGCCTTAGAGCTGTAGCCACGATGGCATCGAGTAGTGCCGTAGCGATGCCAAGGGATCGATAAGGTGATAGTGTAGCGAGCGTTTGGATGTATAGCGTGGAGCGTGTTGAGGCGGGAGAGGAGTCTGTTGGGGGTGTGGGAAGTGACTCGATGCGACATTGAATGCCCGCTATGACTGTGGGCTCGGATGCAGTAGGCGCCGAACAGAGACTGCCATCGAAGGTCTCGATCTTGCGTTTTCGGGGAGGTGCATCATTCCAGACGGCGCAGAGAGCGAGAGAGGACGATATGGGGTTGGCGACGGAGTCTTTGTAGAACTTATCGGGGTAGCGGATTGGGAGGAGGAGGGTGATCAGGCGACGGTAGGCAGGAAGGGTTGCGGGTGTGATGGCGGTGATTGAGATGTTGGGTTGGAGGGGAGGATGTGAGTTTAAGGATTGCTGCTTAGGTTGAAGTGTAGGAATAGAGGGAGCCATGGCGCAGCCAGTGCTTTGAAGCACGGAATAGTGAGCTAGCGAGGCATTTCTGGTGCATACCTTATCCTATTAGGACTATAGACTGAGGTGACTTCTAATCTTCTATACAATGCTATCAGCGCGCGTTTGTATAGTATATGTGCAGGTGGGAACGCGCCCGATTCGCGATGGTCTCGACGCCGTTTTACGACACTGTTCATTTCTAGCGCCCGCAGTGCGAAATTGGACTAACGGTATTGATCCGTGATATTTAGAAGGAGCTAATGGCTGCCTAGACATATGCACTATCCTATTGCCTATGAGCTCGGTCAGACTTGAACCAGCTCAGTGACCCAAAAATCATAATCACAGCGCTTCTAGCATCGGTGATAGACCTAAGCATGAAAGGTTCTCTAGTGTCGAAATTATAGTTCTACTTAACGAGTAATATGGAAGTATTCTATGCATCCGAGTCGTCGTTGTAGTCATTCTCGTCCCGTGGGTAGTTGAGACGGGTGTTTGCGGCCGATTGGCAATGCTTGTAGGTGAAGTACCGATCTGACATATGCCTCGAGAGACTTCCTGCTTCGACTGTCGTTTCCGTATCGTAGAAGCGAAACATATTGTTAGGAAACATCTACCCTTGTGAAGATTGATGTCAACCCTCGGAAGGTAAGCTGGATCGCGAACGTCCGCTTTCCCGTCGAAAGGCTTCTCTTGTTGTTAAGGGACCAGAATGTAAAGAATCGTCTTGCCCAGTCCCCTCCTTTGGGTATCTGTGCACGACTTGCACCTCGCTGCTCTGCTTCAGATCGTCCAACTCTTTCGCATCGTACTGGCCCACGTCAATGCCAAACCTCGGTGTTCCCTCTTTGCGCTCCCACCAGCCCATGCTAAATACCCAGCCATTAAATAGACGGTCTCCCAAATATCTGTCGTCACGAAACTCTGGGCCTGGTGGAAAAGTGTCTTTCTTCAGTAGCTCCGAGCCTGCTAGCAAAGACGCCACGGCGGCGATACTGCATGGATTTTTCGGTAACACACGGCGTGTGTCTTGGTTAAGAAAGGTGATGATGGCGCAGAAAGCTATGATTCCTAGCAGCACTTGAACAATACGTGTGGACACAGCACCTTGAACCAGTCTTGGCCGGCCTGGGGACGTGATGGTGGCGTTGTAAGACGGTAGTTTTGTAGGGATGGTGATGTTTGATGGTGCTGTGCTGTGAAGGTACGAATTTAATATCTGGGCCATCCAAATCCCAAACACGCGTTCCAGCCCGCCTATGAGATTATCGATGTTCTCATTGCCGAGAAGATCTGTTGCAGGAATGCCATCGACCCCGTGTATCATTGCTTTAAACCATCCGTCTAGTCCATTCGTTGCAGTACCTGTGACGGGTGTCAGGAATGGCGCCATCTCTCCATCATCTGGGGGCGGGTATACAGGTTCATCATAGATTGAGATGAATTCAGTGAAGAGCACTTTCGCGGTATTGTCGACAGCCCGTGGAGGACCGGTAGCATCGATCACGTAGTCAGGCAAACCGAAGACCACCTCCACATCGAGCTGCTCTATGAAAGGTCGACAGCGTAGCACAGTAGTAGCTTCAGTCTTATTGGTATCAGACAGCCTACCGTAGGCGAACCACATCATGGGACAACCTGGAGCTTGAGGACCTTGAAGCTTACCGGGATCTCGGAAGTCCACAGAGCCCATGCTAGTGGAATAACAATCGAAAAATGATCCTACCTCAAGCGGTCTCCTAATACCAGAACCTGGGTAGTCACTACACCAAAAGGAAATCGGAGGAATAGGACAGCCTGGTGTCGAGTCTGCTGAGATATTCACGTTCACACCTCGGTGATCGAAAAGAATGCGAATGTGGTCTTCAGACAAGCCCGTGCAATTGAGAGAGTCTCTAAGAGCAGGAATCGTGGCAGCTAGCAATGAGCCCTTCCTATCTCTACTGGGTCCATTCACGTCTTCATCATGGTCTTGCAAAGTAATAGTGGGAAATGAGTACGGGCCATACGTCCATGGAGGATATGAGAGATTTGACGTTAGGATCCTAGACATTATTAGAAGGTCTTAAGCACAAGAACATTAAGGGTTAGACTTGCAGTCCCGGAAGTAAATTTTCCATTAGGCTCTGGTTGTTGTTTTGTGTTATTGCGGACATGTCGGTCTCGTGATTAATCGTCCAGACATTTAGCGCTTGTATCATGGTGTCCTTTGCAACATTCGTCGTCTTCAATGTATAGAGGCCGCTTACTGCGATTGTAAGGAATGGCGCAAGCATTGTCGTTACTGAGATAGCAGTAATGGAGAATCGTCTGCGGTGAATGTGATGCAAGAGATTCTCAAGTGATGTCTTACCAAGTCGATCATTGAGCAAGGCATCGTCTGCTGAACAACCGCCAACGCGAAGAGATGAATAAGGTTGGAACACCTGCATCGTGAAAGCGGTACTGTCAGTAACGACGCGGACAACGAACATGACAAATGCCGGGATGTAAACCCATGTATAGTGTAAATAGGTATTCGTTGTTGGTACTGCAGTGATACCGTCAGAAGACACAGACTTTCGATAAAGAAGTTCTACGGTGATGATGACTGCCACAGGTAAGAGAACGACCAGACCACGGGCGCCTATGGAGGCGGAAAAAGGCTGCCACCACGCGACTTCTGTTTCCTTTGAAAGATTCCCCAGGGTTACTTGTGAGGCGTCAAGCTTTTCGTCGGCAGAGCTGGCGGGCAAAGTATTATTGTATTGACATATTCGAAACAGAGATGCGCCTTGATGTGAACGTTCAGATGTTGTGCAGTAGGAGAAATCACGTAATTTATCACTAAGCTGTGCGTTGCTAGCTGCCCCAAGTTGCTGAAGACTTTTGCAGACCTCCTGACACTGGACTAGTATGGCCGCTAGATTGCCGACTTTGCCAGGGTCTTTCGAGCATGTGCGGAAAGATTTGAAAAGAAGCATGCCAATAGTGATACCAGCAAGTAAAATTGAGATCGCTTCGAGCAGACCAAAAGAAAGCGGGTGAACCACCAGGCGTTGCTGGATGTGACTGACAATACCTTCAGTATGGGTGTATGATGGCCGTAGAAGTTTGTTCTTGGCTATTTGTACTCCTATAATAGAGAAGGAAGTGCGGACCGCATGCTCCAAAACCGTGGTATCATTCATCCAGTCGGTGTCTGAGCTGAGGTTTACGAAACTTGCATCTTCTATAATAACTGGATCAAAGATAGCGGTCAAGAGATCGGAGCTCGAAACGCCGTCCAACATCGAGCTTTGCGCCCCAGGGGGAACAACAACGTTTGTGACAGAAGACGCATTGCCAGGATAACCACTATACGAGACTTTGCCCCGGCTGATGTTGTAGATTGGAGTACAAATTAAGCTTGTAAATTGCACGTACACCGTCGACTTGATCGTCGTATTGATATCTGGCTGTATAGGCTGACCGATAGTGCCAATTGTACGCACTACAGCGGTGATGCGCAAGGCATCGTTGCCCTCACATGTCGCAATACGAAGCCTAAGCCCACTCCCAGGGGCGCCATCTCCAAAAATAGGACCATCCAAGTCATAGGCATCGGATGTATTTCGGCACGACGGCGTTGAGAGGGTCATGTTCCAGCCTACGTGCGGATAAGGTCGACGCTCAACTTCAGTGTTGGCTCGTTCGCAAGGCAAGTCAAAGCTGAAAACATCCACGTCAGCTTCGAGAGTATTGCCCCAGTTGTACAAGTCTCCAGCTTTGGTTGAGACATTAAAGCGCGGAACAAGGTGGTTTTGGGTGGTCCCACGCGGATAGCTGAGGTTTCTGAATTGAATGCCATAACTTATCGCCCATGGCCCCCTGTCGGTGGTGCCTGTATTGAAGTCTGAGCCGCTAAAGGTGTCCAGAATGGTCGTTGGGGCTCGTGTCTCCAAAGTGACTTCTTGAACAGCGAAAAGACCTGTAGAAAAGATGATCATCAAAGTCAGGAGGAAACTGCCAGTCACCGGCAGCGCCACCATATAGTGAGCCTTTGTGACCGCATGGAAGAGCACCTTCATACTCCAAGGAGAGACATAGTCGAGAAGGATAGTCTGCGACGCAGGTGCGATACCGTCTTTCATAACTTTCCATGGCATAAGCTGCTTTGATCGATACTCCAACCGGCTCCAGAACACCGCTATAAGGGTGAAAACGGCTGTTGGCCCATATGTCCAGAGGTAATGGTACTTGCTATCAGCAGTACTCAAGCCGTGCCTGCGCTGGGAAACAGCGTACAAAGCAGGTAGCGCAATGGCTATGGCAAGGAAACAGACCAAGAAAGCCGCAAGTGAGCGAGGTCTGAGGATTTGGGGAAGCCAGAGCTGCGCGCTCGCTTCTCCATTGTCTGTTCCCTTACTGGAAGGTTTCGATGCTCTATTGGCATCATTTGGCGAATCACTGGCGTACAATGCCAGAAGTTCATGAGCAGCGGATTCATCGTTGGTGGGATTTGCGTCAAGATCGGACTGCTTGCGAATCATTTTGATACCTCCGGGCACAGAGAACCATCGGATTCGCCGTTGGGAGAGGGGATTGAGTCCTGAACGATACGAGTATAGGTGTGCCAGTAACGTCAAGTGGCATTAGTAGGGAAGGTAGCCTTATGCAAGCACAGCCTTTCTCCATTGCAGTAGTTCTAGTGATAATCAGACCTGCGAGAGCTGGGCGTCAGGACTAAGGATGCAACCGATGCAACCCCCCTCGGAGGCCAGAATTTCGAACTTGAATTTGACTCTCCCCAATCTCAATCTCAATCTCAACTCCTAAATAAGCTGTAAGTCGGACACTTATAAAGGATTGTAAGGCGATCATCTTTCCGACTGTTAAAACTCAAATGTTATTACTTGGGGTCTACGTCCTTCGCGCCCAGCTTTCGCAAGGCTTTATGAACGACATGCAGCAGCACTACACTTATGCCTGATTTTGGTTCTCTGATTCAACTTTGAGTTCATCTTCAAGCTCTGGATTGCCTTGCTCAAGAACGCAACCCTACACCTTCAGTACCATGACAAGCATTACTCAAAGGGATCCATGAACGAGGGAGCGCAACACTTGGAGCCCCACTGGGGTAGTTGTAGATTTGGAAACTTGGGAAGGCGGTGATACGGTGATGGCTTGGACATCTCAGGATTCTTTGGAGGGTTTGGTTGGGGCTTCTTCTGCTCTGTTCGTACTAGGATATAATGTTGAATGTCTTAGACAATTGAGCGCTTTGCCTGACGACTTAAGAGCGACACACTAATCATCCTTTGCAGGGTTCTCAGTCCCGGCTGAGCCTGAAACCCTTCTGCTCTGTGTCTTTTCTTAGATCTGGGTGCCTAAGTCTTGACCAGCGCAACCTACGAATATTTTTTGCGAGTATGTTATTGGAAATAACTATAGGTAATCTTATATAAACTCGCGTATAAGCTTATTAAATCGACCTTTATAAATATAGTATAATATCTATAATTAAGTATCTAATATAATTAATAGATCTATCTTTACTTAATAAGATTAATAATCTACTAGAATTAAAGATTAGTAAATATTTTCTTTTTTATAAATACTTTATTATATAAGCTAGTTTATAGATATATAAGATATTAATTAAGTAGTAAGTTATTTATTTTAAAAGAGTTTATATATCTACTTTTTCTTTATAATAATAAGCTTTATATATATTTTACTATATTAATAATATTCTATTAAGTTAAGGAGTTAATTATTATAATATCTATAATTCTATTATAAGTAGTAGATTTAAAAATAAAAGAAATACCTTTAGCTTTTAGAATTAGTTACATAACTTTACTATTAATTAAAGAATTTCTATAAGTTCTATCTAAGATTAGAAAGATAATTACTTTTTATTAGAGTAAGCTAACTATTTTTTTTAGTACTTAGAGTAGTTTTAAGTATTAATATAACTTATTACTTATAATTAGACTAACTATATTATAATAGAGTTTTTTTAAAATTTATCTATACTTAGCGATTTTATATATATCTTTACTAAAATCGCCTTTACCTCCTATTATACTTAATAAGTAACTACTTATTTAAATAATATAAGACTTATATATATTAAGTATTAGCTACTTATCTACTATTCCTACTTTTCTAATTAATATTATATAGTATAGTTCTTATATAATCTACCTTATAATTAAGAGCCTTAAAAATAAGTATTTAGTAGGTAGAATAACTTTATATAAGGAGTATAAGAATTTATATTATTAGATATATTACTAGAAGGTTACCTTAATTATTAAGATAGAGTAATTTTAATATTCTAAAAATCTAGTATAGTAAAAAGTATTTATTTCCCTAGCTACCCTAGAATTTTTAGGTATATCTTACTTTATTAATATAATAAAATTAACTTATAGAAATATTAATATTTTAATACAACCCTACTAAAATTCAGGTAGTATAGATAAATTAGATAAAAACTCTTTAATAGTACTATTTATATTTATATTTATATTTATATTTCATATTCTACTATCTAGCTACTTAGAGCTAATAAGGGCGTTCTAACTCTAATTTTTAAAGGAAACTATAAACTATAGAAGAAAACCTCTCTTACCTACCTAATTTATTATACTACTTCTAGGCCTTTAAATATTATATATTATCCTCTCCCTTATACTTTATACTACGTAGTATTAGATCCTAAAATCTATATACTCCTCTCTCTTACTAGGGCTACGCCCCTTTCTCTACTCTTAAAAGGTTTATACTTCCTTAATTACCCTCTTACCCTTTCCTATATAGTTTAACTAAACTAATAAGTACTACTAGCCCTCCTACTATTCTACTACTACCCTATTACTCCTCTCTTATACTATCTAGTATTAAGGTATCCTTTTTCTCTTAAACCTATAATATATAAGTCGCTACTATTACTAGCCTAGTAGAGGGCTTATAACACTTTTATTAGGAATTACTATATATCATTTCTATTATATATAGGAGGGAGCTATTATAGTTATTAGGGGGGTATAAATATACTTTATTACCGCTATTATATTACTATTTCCTAGTACTAGGCCGTATAGTAGTCTACTTATAAGAGAAAGTAGATTATATTAAAATCCTGCCGGCTATACTTATAATTATAGGGTTACTACTCCTACTCCTACGCGTAGTTATAATCCTCCTAGTTAAGGGAGGTAGCCCTAGCCTATTATTCTAGCTTTTCTACTTAATATAATACCTTCTATCTCTTAACCTAGAGTCTCTTATACGTAGAGCTAATACTACTAGCGGGAACTAAGGTAGGTATTATTATATATATTAAGGGCGCGCTTACTACGCGTATAAAAGCTCTATATAAGAGGCTCTACTATTATATAATATCTTAGTTTTATTCTAACTACGTTTAGACTAGAGACCTCTTAGCTCTATTAATAAGTAATAGGTTTATAGCTAGTACTATATATAAGTAGATCTTATTACTAGCTAATAGTACTATTTAAAATCGAATTTATAATTATTTTATAATTCTAAGTCTAAGAAGGTAATAGTAAGCTAGTTATAAGTAATTTAATAAGTTAAGTTAATACTAAAAATTACGTCTAAGTAGACTAACTGTTTTTTTAGTACTTAGGGGTTATTTTTAGTATTAACTTGAATTATTAAACTACTTACAGCTAGCTTATACTCTGTATAAGTTTAGTATTATATAACTTTATAAATTTAATTCTAAATTTAATTCCTTGCAGTTAGTCTACACCTAAGTAGAAAAATATTAGTTAGTCTACTTATAATAATTTAGTATTATATAATAATAAGAGATTTAGTTTTAAATAGAATTAATATAGTTAATTTATACTAGAAGAGGAGTTTTAGAATTTTTTAAACTAGTAATATTTTAATTATAATCTTAATAGCCTATTAACTCTTTATATATATATATTACCTTTTTATATTATCTTCTTTACTTACTAAGAATTACCTAGATAGTAATAATAATAGTACTTAGTAATATAATAGTAAGTACTAGTATATATAGAAATATATTAGTAATATATTAGTTAATCTTATATATAATATAAAGTATTATTATAATAAGAAAATTAATCTAATCTTATAATCTTAATAAGATAGTATAATTATATTAGTAAACTAGGAACTAGTATAGAAAATTCAAAGCTAGAAAATCTACTAAAAGCGTATTTTCCAGGGCAAATACTAGTAATAAATAGGAAAATTTTAGGTTTTTTTATTCTAGCCTAAAAGTCCTATATATAGAAAATCTGGATTTAAGGCCTTAAATCCGTGATTTTCCTCTAGCGCTAGGAAGAAACGGGAAGCTCGCTAGAGCTATAGTAGCTACGTCGTTAACGCTAGTATAATATAGGTTTTAAATATAGTTAATTCACGTAATTTATATACGTGTAGAATACTCCCCCTAGCCTAGCCCCGTTTCCTATACCTATATTACGCCTGCGATTAATTCTCCTACTAAGTATTAGTACTATTAGTTATTAATAAGACTTAGTACCTTATTATAATTACCTAGTTAGTACTAGCCTAATATAGTTATATTATAATTAATTAATAGGACTTATCCCCTATTAGTCCTATTACCTAGTATTTTCTAAAAGTTACTAAATATATTAAATACGTATTTAGTAACTTATAGTATTATTCCTAGCCCTAGGGCTAATATATAAGCGCGCCTATTATATACGTATTTTCCGCATTTTTCTATATTATTCCTCGTTCCTAGTTTACTAATATAAATAGAGTCTTAGTAAATTAGATAAATACCTTAAGTTAATACTTAATACTATCTTTTAATATTAACTTAAATACTTAGTACTAACTATTAATACTAATTAAATACTTAGGCTAGGAATCTAGTATTAACCTACTAAGAGTTAAATTAGATATTTAATATAAGTTTAAAGTACTAATCTAGTATAATTAGCTTATATTAACCTCTTTATACTATATACTTAGTAACCTTGTAATATACAGACGAATTTTAAATTACAAGGTAAATACTATAATTATAATAGATATCTGTAAGACTGCTATATATTTATACGGGATGAAACTTAGCTTAAATGTATATCTAATCCAGCTAGCGCATTTCCTGTTTAACAAGTACCTAGGTACGGAGCTCCGCAGGTCTCAATTATATGTTTAAGACACTCTGCATATTGCCCGCCTGGTCGAAAAAGAATGGTGTAATAGCTTCTCTTCAGGTATTTTAAGGTCCCCTGCGGTATTTAAGGACCCCGTGAACCCCGATTCTGCTTTCGATGCTCTAGGAGGCATTTTGCCAGATGTTACATTACCATCGCGCACCTCCATAATCCAATCTAAATACCCTCACTCCTCTCAATCCCTATTATGCCACGCTCAATTACTCTCCAAGAGAAGCATCCAGAGCTGTTCGCGCAAGATTTCTATATAGATCCTAGGAGTAGGAAACGCAAAGCTCCCATGGAAGTCTTATGTCTCGGCTACATGCGTACTGGTACTGCTTGTGAGTCTACATGTCACGTTGACTCAGCTATTCCTGGTTAACCTTGCCCCTCAGCTATGCAAACAGCCTTCAACCTTCTCGGAATCCCCTGCTGTCACTCCTTCTCGCTATACAATCATGTACATGATTGTGCGATGTGGATTTCGGCATTCGACGCAAAATTCTCTGGAAGAGGCAAACAATTTACCAGGACGGAGTGGGACCAGCTCCTGGCAGATTACAGCGCTGTCACCGATGTCCCAGCCCTTGCTTTTTCCGAGGACTTGATATCAGCATATCCGGAAGCGAAAGTGGTGCTGATGGAGCGCGATATTGACAAATGGTACATGAGCTTTGACGATGCGGTTGTCAAAGTTATGTGGGGCAGATGGGGTCATTGGATCGCAAGCTTGGACCCATGGTTTGTGGGGCCGATCCGAGACGTTCACCTACGGTGGGCGAAAGACTGGATGGGTGTGAATTCTGCGGAGGATATGCGTGTTAAGGCAAAGGAGAAATATCGAGAACATTACGAGCTAATTCGCAGAGTAGTGCCGAAGGAAAGACTGCTGGAATACAGGCTCGATAGTGGATGGGAGTCGTTGTGCGAGTTTCTGGATAAGGAGATACCCGACGTTGAATTCCCAAGGGTCAATGAGACAGCTTCGATGCGCGAAAAAATGTCTATTATCGCGGGCCGAGGGTTTAAGAATTTGCTTAAACGTGTTCTTCTGTGGACTGGGCCATTGATAATTGCTGTTATTTTGGTGATGGCTAAGTATAATTGAATAATTATAGGCTCATCAAATTATGTATCCTAATCCCACGCATGCAATGTTTCATGGCTCTAGCAATTTGATCAAAGCTGACGAAATGAGATCATTGCGACAAAAAGAATCCGGTATTTCTTGGTAAGGCCATGGCCTGCGTAATGAGCGAGGGTTTCCACCGGAATTCGTATCTAGTCCACTCCTGATTCCATACTCTCGAATCCAGAACTAGAGCTGCGATCTTCCTCTCCTTCAACGGCTGTCGTGATGCCGGCTGTGCTGCTCCAACTCAATTTCAAAGCGTATCCCATCGTCGTCGATCACTTTTTTCTTTCCACTGCTGATGAGGGTCCGGACGGCTTTCTTCATTGGGCCTTGGCCATAGGGTGATAATAAGGTATCTGGATGAAGCTGCTCAATGCTTCTTGCCTCAATATCTAAATAGGAGTCATGGCTTCTGGGCGTCTCGCTCTTGTTGATCAGTAGATCTCTCCCCGACCTTGGGAGCCTTTTGAAGCAATCGTTCGGGATAATGGGTTTGGCCACTTTGTACCGTGAAACAAGCCAGGATCTGAGTTTCTCGTAGGGCGCGGGTAGATGATGACGAACCATTTTGGACACCACGGGCATACTGACACAACAGAGCCCGATACTCATCTCGCTATACTGTAACCAAGTGAGTCTCTGGTCTAGTCCATTGGCGTAGGGGCAAGGGGTAGGAGGCATACCTTAGGATGTTAACAGACAGAAGATTCCAGGTGATATCCGCGTTCTTGTTTAGCAGGGTTCTATAGGAGATACTAAGCGCTGATGATATACAAGCTCTATTGATCGTTATTAGTTAAGTAGCGATCGGTTGTAGGTGATTGGGCCGTACGCTGTTCCTGTCAAGAATATCAGAACGACCCCAATTTTACGTCGAAATGACATTTGAAGCTGCATCACAGCTGTGATGGGAAGAACCAAGAGATACACGTCGATTCCTAGTCCAACGGAAGCGAGTGGAACACATAGAACCAATACTTTAGCCTCTCTAGGTGAAGCGGCCACTGTTGTAAACGCCTTTCCTTTCCGGGGAGTCATCATTACGATCCCAAAAACCTCTGTCGCCACGTAGAACATCGTGGTTACCATAGCGCCTAGGTACACGCAAATCCTTAACCATTTGAGGGGCCGAAAGATTTGCAGATACATGAAGAAGAAAGTCAATTTCGTGAATATCATGGCTGGTGGCACGAGGATGACCCCAATATAGCTCATCATTTCTCCATTTCGCCTGATGTAGCGCTGGTTGGACTTACCACGAGAAAGGCATCGCTTGCTAAGTAAGTGAGTCGAACATTCCATTGATGTGTCCCAACTTCACCACGTTTTACCTCTAGTCATTTTTAGCACCTGCTGGGCAGACAGGGACCGCTTGATAACAATACCATATAGACAATTGATGTAATATCCGATAGCCGCAAGCCTCACCGCAGTATCCTGTCAGCAAGATCTCTTGAGTGGAGTTGACTGGTGTCATGATTTACCGCGCCGAGCAAGCATGTCACTTAGATATATATTAGCGTCTACGGCTTGCACTACGAAGACAATATGCTTGACTTACAGTCATCCCAACCCAACTTTCAAACGATTTGACCTTATATATAAGAAGTTATAAGAGGTTAAAGAAAGTAGAAGATTTTAAGATTTCTACTTTAGAGATCCTCTATACTCTTTAATCTCTTATAATATAGATGACGGGATAACGAGATTTATAGTTATTTGAGATTACTAAGTAATTTACTTACTAATATTAAACGGGAAGTATTAATTAGCTTAAAATAATAACTAATCCTTCCTATAATATTCTTTAGAATACTAAATCTAAAGAATACTAGAATTATTAGTATCTTTACTACTATTTAACTTATTAGTATCTATAACTAGCTTATAATACGCGTAGTATAATAACTTAGAAGAAGCGGTTTAAAGTACTAGATATAATAGATTATATTATAAAGGCTTTAAAGGCCTAGAAGAATAATCTAAACTTAAATAAAACCCTTAGAGAATATATAATTATATATAATATCCCTTACTCTATACTCTACTATTACTCTTAGAGCTGTTAGACTTATATAGAAGGTAAGGAAGAATATTAGCTATTTAATCCTATAAAAGAGATAGTACTAGTAGACTAGTATATATAGCTTATTAAGTAGGGATACCCTCTAAGAGTTAAGACTCTTAGGGTTCTAGTATTAAGTCTCCTATAAAATAAAAGAGATAATAAGGTATAATAGATTAGAAAGTATTAAACTAAATAATTTATATAATATTATCCTTATTTAGAGACTAAGTATAGTTATATATTAAATAATAATTATACTAAAGGGATATATTATAAGTAACTTAAATAATAGTTTTAACTCCTTTAAAAGGTTATTAATAAATATAGAATAATAGTAAAAAATATCTATAATTTTAATCCTATAAAAATTATATATAGAATTATAATTAGACGCGTTTTAAGACTTAACTAGGAAATTAAGAGTTAGTAATAATTATTAAGTATATTAATTATCTAAGCTAGTTAATACCTCTTATAATTAGCTTTAAAGTAAAGTAATATTAGAGTAGCTAGTTTAATTAATCTCTTACTAAAGTATAAATAGAAGGAGTAGCTAATAGCTCTAACTACTTATATTAGCCCTAATATATATATCTTAGTCTATAAGAATTAATAATAATATAACCTAATATAATATATCCTAGGTAAGCTAATAATATAGAAATGTTATATTAATTCTTTCTAATAGGAGCCTAGCTTATAATCTTATTAATTAGGGCCTAAGGACCTAAAATACCTAAGATATAATATAATATAGACCTACTTAAGAAATAGCTAGTATACTATCCTTATTACTTATATGCTAAGGAGACTATAACTCTAGAGGTTTAGATACTATTAGCCCTAAGACGGCTTAATAGCTATTTAACTAAATAGCTATCCTTAAGGCTAAAGTAGTAGAATTTTAATATAATACTATTAGTACGGCCTTATAAAGGGGAAGAGGCCTAATAGATCTATTAGGCCTCGTTATAAGGCGTAGCGTAGCCTCTTCTATATATATACCTCTAATAGGAGCTATAATAACGGCGATAGTAGTAAATTAGGACTATAAGAGAGTAAAATATAATAAACCCTTAATATTTACTAGCCCTCTTATAGACGTCTATTTATAGATTATTAATTATAATAACTTCTTTAACCTCTAGATTATTAAGGGCTCTAATACTTAAGTATCTATAGCGTGTACCTACCTTAGACTTAAAATTAGAATAAGAATATAACTTATAAGACTATTAGGCCTCTAAGAGACCTTTAAGGACTAGGATAAACTATAAGTATAACTATTAGAGAATTACTCTATTAGGGATATTAGGTTAGATATAGAGTTAAAAATAGACTATATATATATAAGAAATAGGGAGTTAGTATAAAATTTTATTAATAGATTTAAAACCCTAATAATAGATTTATTATAGAATAATTTAGTAATTTATTATACTTTTAGGAAAAAGCTATTAGCTAAAATCCTAAATTATATCTACTAGTTATAATAGTAACTACTAGACACGTTTATAGGATTTAAGACCGTAGTATAATAAGCTAAAAATTATATTAGAGTTAGGAAGTAGACCCTAGAAGATTATAAGGAGGTAGAATAGGGTTAATAAAAAAGGATATAATTTACTAATAACTATCCTAATAAGGAAGGTAGAGGATACTCTCTCTTATATAATAAACTAAATAATATAAACTTTAAACTATTAGGGTTAAATAATAAGAAGAGGGCTAATATTTATAATAACTATTAGAAGGCCTAAAGAGATTAAGGGGTATATATATATTATAGGTAGAAGAAATATTAGCTAATTACTTATAATACCTAAGGTAGCGTCGCGGGTTATACTAGTCTTAAAGGAGTACCTTATAACTTAGGAATTACCCCCTTTAAGGTAGGCTAGGCGTAACTTAGAATATTAGTTATAAAAGCTATAATATACCCTTAAAAAGGAGTTCCTACGCCTTACTTTATTAGATATATTTAATAAGATCTATAATAAGGATTATATCTTAATACTTATATAAATATAAAAAACCTATTCTAACTTATACTATTAATATATAAAATTAACCTTATAAGCTTTAATTAATTATAGCTCTACGGCGAATTTTATTAATTAGGACTAGGTTTAAATATTAGGCCTTACGCCCCTAAATATTAAGGTAGCCTAGGTTATTAATATAAATAGAAGGATAATTAGTCCTACCTTATTATAAGTACTATTTTATATTAAGATTAGCGCTCTAAGTAAATACTACTCTTATTATACTTTTAGAGCTATTCTTATATAAGGTTATTAGATAATTCTAGGCTTATTATAACTTTAGTAAATTAATCCTATTATAGATTAGACTAAGGGAAAGGTTAGTATACCTAATAATATTAAGGTATTAGATTAAATAGACTTTAATAATAAGGTAGAGGGAGAGACTATTTATACCTATTACTTTATAATTAAGGAAGCTAACTAATTAGCGCTAAGAGTCCTACTAATAAAGTACTTAGAATACTTAGACGTTTTTAATAAGGAGGTAGGAAGCGAGTTACTACCCTATTATAATAAACTTAATTATACTATTAACCTTTAGCTAGGAATTATACTACCTTTTAACCTATTTTATAACCTATTAGAGACTAAGTTAGGCGTCTTAAAGGCGTATATTAAATTAAATAGAATCTTAAATTAGGCTTTATTAGACGCTTAAAATTAATAGCTAAGGTACTAATCCTATTTATAAAGAAAAAGGACGGAGGCTTATACCTTTATATAAATTACTAAGGCCTTAATATAATAATAGTAAGAGATTAATATCTAATCCCTTTAGTCTTAAATATTCTAGACTAACTAAGGAGAGCTAAAATATATATAAAAATCGACTTATAAGGGGCTTATAACCTAATTTAGGTAAAAGAAGGTAATAAATAGAAAATGGCTTTCTATACTTATTATAAGCTATTTAAATACTATATTATACCTTTTAGACTAGTTAATACCCCTTTAATATTCTAATTATATATTAATAAGGCGCTATTATACCTTATAGATATTATAGTTATTATATACCTTAATAATATCCTTATCTACTCTAATAACCCTACTAATTATAACTATTATATTAAGGAGGTTTTAATAGTATTAAGGAAGTATAGTCTATTTATAAAGCTAGAAAAATATGAATTTAATATTAATATTATAAAATTCTTAGGGTTTATTATTAGCCTTAAGGGTATTATAATAGACTTAATATAAGTCTTAATTATTATAAATTAGCCTACTCTTATAACTATAAAGTAAGTCTAATCCTTCTTAGGATTTTATAACTTCTATTATTAATTTATTAAGGAATATAACTAAATTATAAGGGAACTAATAGAGCTAATAAAGCTAATAGTTACTTTTTAATAGTTATAATAGGCTAAATTAGCGTTTAGAGAGCTTAAAGAGGTATTTATTAAGGTACTACTACTAGTATATTATAATCCTAACCTACCTTTATAAATAGAAATAGATATAAGTATATATATACTATTAGGGGTATATTCTTAAAGGAAAGATAATACTTATACTTATCTAATTATATTCTATAATTATAAATTTAACCTAGTTAAAATAAATTATAATACCCTAGATTAGAAATTATTAGCTATTATTATATCCTTTTAAGTATAACGGAAATACTTTAAAGGAGCCTAATACTATATTATAATTATTATAAACTACTATAACCTTAAATTATTCCTTACTACTAAGACGCTAAGTTAATATTAGGCCTATTAGGTAGAGTTTCTTTTAGTATTTAACTTTAAAATCTAATACTAGCCTAGGAAGAGGAACCCCGCTAATATACCCTTATAAAGGGCTAATTATAATAAGCCTAATACTATTTATATTATAGTCCCTTTCTTTAAGTTAGCGCTTATAATTATTAAGGAAGGATAGGATATAGCCTACTAGGTAATAATAGACCTAGAATTAATAGAATAGGAAGATAAGATTAAGAAGCTCTTATAAACTATCCTTAAAGAAATCTTAGAAAAGCTTAAGACTAATATTAGAGCTATTAGGGCTAAAGGACTAAGTTATAAGTAGCTATTAGGCCTTTTATATTTTTAAGGTAATTATTTTTATATACCTAAGGATATAGATTTAAAGGTTTATATTATATAAAATTTCTATAATTCTCTAATAGTAGGCTACTTTAATCGTAACTAGACTATCTTAACTATCTACTATTAATTCTACTAGCTATTACTAAGTAATAACGAAGGCGATTATATAAGAATATATAACACCTATTAAAGAACTAAAGCTTTAAATTACCTACTATATAAGGAATTAGTACCTATTCTAATTCCTAATATACTATAAAGGTCTATTATAGTAGACTTTATTATAGACCTCCTAAATAGTAAAAGCCCCGTTAATAATATCTCTTATAATTATATTATAGTAGTAATAGACTATTTTAATAAGATATACTACTATATTATAGATTATAAATCTATAACCTTTAAATAGTTTATAACGCTATTCTTATAAGATATATTTTAGCTTTACGGGATACCTAATATAATTATTAGTAACTAAGATACCCTCTTTATCTTATACTTTTAGTAAACTCTTATAAAAGCTCTTAGTATAGACTATAAGCTTTTAACGGCGTATTATTAATAAATAGATAGCCTAATAGAGCGGTAAAATTAAGTTATTAAATAATACTTATAAGTCTTTATAAATTACTAGTAGGATAACTAGGTTACTCTACTTAGCCTTAGAGAATATACCTATAATAATAGTATTTATAGTACTATATATTAAAGCCTATTCTTTATTTCTAGTAGTAGAGAACCTAAACTATTCTAATTAGTAGACGCTCCTAGCTATATTAGCCCTAGTATAACTACCTAAGAAATAGTAAAAGAACTAGAATACCTTAATATAATCCTTAAGGAAGAGCTTATTATAGCTTAAAATACCTAGGCTTAATATTATAATAAGGGGAGAAACCCCCTAACCCTCTAATTAGGAGACTATATTATATTATATAATATTAATATCTTATTATAAAGACCTTATAAAAAGCTAGACTATAAAAAAGTTAGCCCCTTTCTAGTAGTAGAGGCTATTATACCTAATACTTATAAAATTAAGTTACCTTTATAAATAAAGGTATACCTAGTATTTTATATATATCTAATAGAACCCTATTATACTAATATAATTAAAGGTTATATTATATTACTACTACCCCTAATTAATAAAATTATAGAGTATAATAATAAGAGAGAGTATAAAGTAGATAAGATTTTAGACTCTAGACTCTACTATTATAAACTATAATATCTTATAACCTAGAAAGGGTATAAATTAGAGGAAAATTTATAAGAGTTAGTAAAGGATATATAAAATATATTAGACCTAATTTATTAATTTTATTAAAAGTATCCTTTTAAAGTATTATTATAATAGTATAAGTATAAAGCCTTAGAGGTATAAAACCTTAAGGTATAAAGCTACTAGTTAGACCTTTTAAGTTATTTTAGAATAGATATAAGTATAAGGCTATTTCTTATATATTTAAGAAGTATAAAGCTATTATAATATATAGTTTTAAGGTATAAAGCTATTTCTTATATATTTATAATATAGAGTTATTATAATTATATAATTTTAGGGTATAGAGCTATCTTATAGAAAATAAACTATTTAGCCTTAGCTATTAAGTTTATAATTATAATAATAAGCCTATTAAGTAGGATTAGGTTAATACTTTATACTTTATAAAATTTACTACTTTATACTCTTATAAACTCTAACTCTATTATATCCTCCCTTAGCTTAATAGTCTATTAGCCCTACTTTACTACTTAAGATAATAAAACCCTATATAATTTAAGCTTATATTAGGCTTATAAAACTAAGGAGGGTCTTATTAGTACTATTATTATATCGCGGAATTCTAATTATTAGATACTTAGTAAGGCTATTAATATTATAGATTAGGTACTCTAGGAGGCCTACTATAGTTATAGATTAAAAGATAAATTATACTTAGAGTACCTATTTTTAAACCTTATAATAGAAAATATTAATTATCTATTAGAGGTCCTTACTCTTAATAGTATATTAGATAGATTTAATAGGGATATATTACTTAAACGCGTAAAGCTATTAGACTCTATTATAAGTCTTATTATTCTTAAAGGTATCCCTATTATTAGTATTAAGGCCTAGTAGCCTCTAGATTTTAACGCCGTAGAATTATCTATCTTAGAGCCTCTTAAGATCTATTAAGGTAATATATTTAATATTAAGTTTAATAATAGATATAATATATTTAACTAAATTAATAAGGATAAATATTATATATATATTCTTTATAATTAAGAAGATTATAACTTAAAAATATACTATATTATTACCTTATAATAATTAAACTTAAAGGCTATTAAAGCCTAGGCTAAGGAATTAACTATTAGAGTTAACTCTTATAAGCCTAAGTCCTCTCTTAGGCCTTTATAAAGTATTAGTATACCTATTTTATATTAATTATAAGTACTTCTATTAATACCTTTAAACTTAAAACTTTTCCCTAACCTTTTAGATAAATTTACCTATATACCTTACTAGTTATTAGATATAAGGGCTAGTAAGTCTAGAGAGATTTATATAAGTAGTACTACTAGTCCTATCTAACCTTATTACTATAATATAATAGAAATAGAGGAATTTAGAGAGATTCTTATAAGTAGTTCTACCAGCCCTACCTAACCTTATAGCTATAATATAATAGAAATAGAGGCTACGCCTCCCCTAATACCTAATACTAGGAATCTTTAAGGGGCCTTTATTAATCTAATTAGGTAATATATTTATATAATTATTATTATAAAGCGCCTAGATAGTACCCTACTTATTTAAGTAGATATAATAGTACTTACTAGGAAAGCTATTAAGGATATTATACCCTTAATTAGGGCTATTATTATAAAGGATAAAAAAGCCTTTAATATAGCTAAGAGTAATATTACCCCTAAGATATATTAAATACTTTATTAGGGTAATAAGGTCTTAAAGACCTTATAAGTTAAAGTAAAATAAATCTATAATAAGGCTAGATAACTAATTACTCCTATTATAGCCTATTATCTAGATATTAGTTATATTATAGACTATAAAGGCCCGCCTTATTATAATACCCTAGATATACTCCTATAATATATTAAATTAGGCTATATTATAGCTAATCTATTTATATAGTTTATTAAAGAATAACCCGCTCCTATAAAACTAGAGGACTTAGGGCCTAAAGATTAAGACTTAAAATAGGATATTAATAGGGGACTTAGAGGCTAATAGTAGGGTATTAGGCCTTATAAGGGTTATAAGGTATAAGGGGGGGGATTATAAATAGAAGGAGTAGTTAATAGCTCTAATTACTTATATTAGCCCTAATATATATATCTTAGTCTATAAGAATTAATAATAATATAACTTAATATAATATACCCTAGGCGAGCTAATAACACGGAACTATTATATAAAGGTACTAAGATTACTATTAGTAATAGGGGTTAGACTAATAGTAAGGTTATATTAGAATAGCTTATTGATATATTTTATAAGTATACTATTTAATATACTTAAAGGGACTAATATTAACTCCTTATCCTTAATAGCTATAATAGCTACTTTATATAATAGTTTATTATAACTTATTACAAGAGAAAAATCTTACCTCTATATCTTCTACCTTATATAACTTTACTTTTATAACTACTTAATATTAGTATCTTTAGACCTCTATAAAAAGCTTATAATAATTTAGTAGTAGACTAACTATTTTTTTAGTACTTAGGGGTTATTTTTAGTATTAACTTGAATTACTAAACTACTTATAACTAGCTTATACCCTATATAGGTTTAGTATTATATAAGTTTATAAATTCGATTCTAAATTAATTCCTCGCAGTTAGTCTACTTAGTAGATAAGAGATATAAGGTAGGGTTAATAGCTATTACTAAACTCCTATTTATTAAGATATATACTAAGGTATATAAAAAGGTAATAAGGCTAGAGGTAATTATCTTATCTTTTAAAGTTATAAGTATTTACCCCTTTTATCCTAAGTAAGTCTTAAAGAAGGTCTAGGCTACTACTCTTAATCTAAATAATTATCTAATACCTACTAATATAATACTAAAAACCTCTAAGATAGTAGAATAGATATAGCTTTAATTCCGGCTTATTATATTAATAGGGTATACCTCTCTAAGGAATTACTACCTTAAAAAGCTTTAGAAAGAGTATATTAATACCCTTACTAATAATATTCTTCTTAGTTACTAGAACTATCTATTATTCTCAGAAAATCGCGTATATAAGGTACTAATTATATCTTATAAATTCATATTAAGTAACGGCTATCTTATAATACTTAATAATACTATTATTTAAAAGAATACTACTAATAATATTAAATTAGAGTAGATTTAGAAGGCTTACTATACTTAGGTATAAAAGGAATATAAAGCTATTCTTTATATAAGAAACCTCTATTAGAAGATATTACTAAAGTATAAATATATTATATTATAAGTAAATCTTATAACTAAAATAGTATAAGAGGGCCTAGAGGAGGATAGAGAGGAGTTAGTATTACTAGATAATAAGGGTAGTAATACTAAGATAGAGGAGTCTAGTAGAGAGGAATAATAGTAGTAAGGGCGTATTCTAATAAGACTCCTTATATAATAGTAATATTTTCTTAAGCGAATATAGTTATTTATTACTTATAGGGAAGAATACGTAATAATATTATTAAATAGAGATATTATTATTATAGCCCTACTAAAATAGCTAATTATCTCTAGGTAGTAATAGCGCCTTACTTAGTAATCTCGAATAACTATAAATCTTATTATCTTGTTATTAATATTAACTTCTTATATATAAGGTTAATTTTAGGGATTTTAAGGGTAAAAGCTTTATAAGAATTAGTATAATATTATCTAAGTTATATAGTACTAATAAGGACTATTACTAAGGTTTAATAAGAATAGTATAAAGGGAAATACGCGTTTTTACCCGCTAAGTATTCGCATATAACCTGTTGGAAATAAGCCCTTCTGCCAAGACAATAAGCGAGTAGCCACGTTTACAAAGTCTTGTTCCTAGACACCTTTTGACCATTTCAGACATCTAGCATAGCCAAATCATCCATCATACCCCTAAGATCGTTCAACATAACCTGCATACGCTAATACCTAGCGTATTCGTCTTTTTTTCTCCAACGCAACTCTGCCCGAACACCTTCTGCTCTTTGGCAATCTCCCCTCGTACATAATAGTTCGCCTTTCTCCGGGTGTTCACCATAATCATGCTTTCTGAACCGCTAGGCTCTGTCCTAGTAGTCGGCGGCTGCGGCTTTCTTGGCTATCAAATTGTCTCCTTGCTTGTCAATGAGCCCAATTGCTCCGTTTCCGTGTTGAGTCGCAATCCTGGTAAACAGCGAGTTGCTGGTGTGTCTTACTACGCGTGCGATGTCACAGAAATCGACTCTTTACGACCTCTTCTCCTTGAAATTCGACCTCGGATCATCCTCTACACAGCATCCCCAAATTTTTATGAAGACGAGGTCGACAAGGCACTTCTACATCTGGTTAATGTGGTTGGTACGCAAAACCTCCTAGATGTTGCAAAAACGACAGAATCAGTTAAAGCCTTCATTTACACGTCATCTTCCTCTGTCCATGCCGGTTCCGAATTCCATTTCATCACCGAAGAAGCGCCACTCCTCGACCGTTCTTCGAAATCTAGCGAATACGCCATCACCAAGGCTCTTGCAGACACTATGGTCTTGAGGGCAAATTGTCAAGAGCTTCTTACATTATGCCTACGGCCTCCGGTTATCTACGGTGAAAGGGATGGCCAGCTGATTCCTGGTGTACTAGCTGTTCTCCGAGACAAAAAGACAAACATACAATTAGGCGACAATACCAACCTCTATGATAGCATCTATGTGGGTAATGCTGCCTCAGCACACATTACAGCTGCGAAGGCTCTTTTGACGAACGATACGCCTAGATTGAAAGTGGATGGCGAAGCTTTTTTCGTCACCGATGACGCCCCAATCCCGTTCTGGGACTTTCAGCGCAAGATATGGGCTGCAGCGGGCGATGAAACACCGCTCACTAAGGTCTATGTGATCCCTGCTTGGATTGGTATGGCAATAGCTACCATGGTGGAGTATCTGTTCAGGGTTTTCACTCTTGACCAGAAGCTCCCGCCAAAGACCCTCAGGCGAGATGTGCTACAGTATGCCTTCACCAACAGGACGCTTTGTATCGACAAGGCCAAGGAGAGGCTCGGGTACAAGCCATTGATCGGTACTGATGAGGGTATCAAACGAGGTGTCCAATGGGCGCTCCAGAACCAGGCACACGAAGATGTGACGAAGGCTGGTATGGAACGAAAAAAAGGCTAGCTTATTAGGTACGGAGAAACGTCAAGCATGGTTTCACCCGCACATTTCTTAACCTTTCCTCTAGTGATGTGCTATCTCCGGATTTGATCTACGATGTTTTAACCCCATCCGTAGATCCGAGTGGTGTATGCAAGCACGGGGAGGAGGCGTAGTGACGTTTCGTTCTAGTCATGATGACGGTGAAAAAGGAATTCTGTGCTCAGCCTTTCCGATCACTTGTCGAGTAATCTATGGGGCGCATGCAAGAAATCTGGTGACACCTCCTTTTAACATTGAATCGGCCAAAGCGGAGGCGCATACGGCGTTGCGGGGGGCTTTTCCAGTAATTCGATGCTTGCGGACAGTACATAATGTCAGCAGCCGGCTGCAAATTAGTTACCTGGAGCGTACTCAACCTAGAGCTAGACTCATGCAGTCTCATGGTTCCTCACTAGAGCTAGCGTCACGAATCTAGGTATATCCGAAAGTTACCTACCCTGGCAGCCTGATCCTTCATGTGAAACGTGGACAAACAAAACAGAACCATTTTCCATCCCTCCATCCCATAGCAGTCAAACATAGCTTGCAGTGAGAACAGGCTCAGGCCCACCATCAGAGCTGCGGCTTTTCGTTTATCCTATCTGTAACCGCCGCGGTGTCCATCGTCTATGCCCTGTCGTCATGGGAGTACTGCGCTAGATTCTCACAATGATTGTAAGCGTGGAGGCCTCACTGCGTTTTCCATCTGTCTGTTCATCGTTCCCTAGAATTTTCCACATGTTCATTCCTCATTCTGCGAAAGGTATTTGAGAGCGTTAGGATTTCGAAGCTACCTATCTCTGCCTAATATGATCTTTGGGGCTGTCTACGACAGTGATTTTTGCGCAGTCTGGTCTAAAATTTCTCCTTTGTTCTTAATTGCCTTATTTTTCACAGTAAAGACATCTAAGGGAGGGGATCTGGCTTGCGCGGGATGATATGGTGAAGGTAGGAGTATGGGAATGTCCAGATGGGATACGTAAGTTAAGGTGTTACGGGCAAGAGACTGGCGGAATGGCTTCATAAGGGATTGGATGTTTTTGTCGCAGTTTAGAGATATATGAAGTTTTAAGTATGATGGTATTGTTGTGAACCTATGTGGTTGGTATACTGGGCTTGACTCTGGGTGGTATGGCTACGCCAATGTGCTATGGAGTGGGTTCTTCTTGGCTGAGAGCTTCAAGTGCGTAAGGTTTCATTGCTGTAGTGTCATCACAGACGGCGTCGACCAAGAGATGTGGAGGGTTCCCTAGATGGATCGGAGGGCTCATATTTTTGGATTTGGTTCGCACAATGTCTATGTCGTTTACTGATGAGTGGCTGAAGCTTGCCGATCATCATAAATCCCTTCCCCGCATGCTTTGTGTGATCACTAGATCTCCACGATATGACCCGTTGATACTTCCCACGCAGACAAATTCCGCGATAGTAAAATCGTCTAGGACGCGTCATCCTTTTCTTGTCGTATTGGCAATTGCTCTCCCATCTTGTCCAGCTCTTGTACTACTTCTTCGTAGTCAGGACGAAGTTCCAGTGCTCGATGGAAGCAGTGCCTTGCGTCCGAACTCGAGTCCTTCGCAAGGAAGATCAAGCCTTGGACGTATAACGCTTCAGGCATTAGGGTTTTGTGACCACTATCCAAATTAATGAAACTTTCGACCAGTGAAAGTGCTTCTGCGATATCTCCTATTTTCAAAAGGCAGAAGGCATGCTTCGTAGCCAAGTCGCTAAGCGGTATGAACACTCGAATGTAATGGTCCTTGTCCTCTGGATCCTTTTCACGAAAGTAAATCCAGTTCGAGTAGATACAATCCCTGTAAATTCTGGCAGCCTCCGAGTACTTCCCAAGGGCAACCTGACGACCTGCGTCTCGCTGGTGCGTACTGACCCTTTCCGCAAATTCCTCTTGATTCATGTATTGAGCCACCATCCGACGTTCAAGCTCCCTATCCGAAAGTTGGAAATGGTTCCCTTGGACTGAAGCACTTTCAGCTCTACGTATTCCGCGCAAGGTATGTAGTATTCTGTCGTGATGTAGAGTGTGCTTTTTGAAAATTTCGTGGATACTGATCACAAGCTGGAAGCGTTCTTGCCCGACGTGCGGAATGAGGTAATGGAGAGTGCAGTGTAGATCATGGACAGAGGCAATGATCCAGGACGGACGCTTTTTACTATAATCATGGGACGTCGAATGTATAGTGAAGTCGATTTCCATGGCAAAGTGACCACCAAAAGAAAAGTCGTCTATTTCACGAAAGATGGCGGGCGCCCGAGACGAAATATGCGGCGTTTCTGGGACATAAACTGGAAAATTGACTCTGAAGAGGATCCAACAGCTCTCGGTGTAAAATGTTTTCGACGCTTCCCTGTGCACTTGTTTATTGACACGTAGGATTGCAGGATCGAGGTCGTAGAAGTCTCCGTATCCAATCGTGGGAGGCAGAACCCCACGATAGATCTCGTCTCTGATTTCTCGAGGAAGTGCTAGCAAGGGTGAGGACTTTTCGATAGCGGCCATGATTTCTCTGCGCTTGCGTCAATGCGTGCTTGGGTAAGTGGCATCTCGATTCTCACACGCACTTACTTTCAACTTCGATCTAGAAGTCATTCACAATTGGCTGCTGATCTTGTCTCATACGAAATGCGATTGTGTCGGCCAGGAGACTATGTTGGTGGCTGATCGAAGTGGTCTGGCTCCAAATAAAGACGAGTTGCAGAGAGTGTGACTCACTGAGTCGAGTGACAAATAGGAGAGCTACGTTAGACATGCACAGACGAAGTTAGTGATGTTGTGCGTTGACTTCACTTCGGAAAAATTGGGATGTGTTATAGAGAATAAACGTGAGACACCAAGGATAATTGCTTTCTCCACGCTTATTCTGATTTACAGTACCCCACCTTTACCAAATTCATGCCACTAGAACATGGCTGAATGGCTGTTACGGCCGGTCTCTGAGTGAAATCAAGTTTTGCCTTTCATTAGGTTGTCGAAGATACCTAAACTTCATTTAAGGAGATCATCTTGCATAAACTCTCCTCTTTTATGCAGGCAATACGATAAAAAGTAACTGGCATGCTTGAGATTTGCCACTGTACTGTTGTTTTTGCATGATCGGTGTCCGTGTATTCTTACCGTAATCTGATGCTGGACTGTTCATATTGTCCTCCTGGCTCTCTTCCCACAGTCCCCTGCCTTGATAATTACTCTCAAATAGTACATCCTGGGGAACGACGGATATAGGAAAGACATGAAGTAAAGCAAACAAGTTTGAGTGGGAAGATGTTGTCTTTCTTGGCATCCCGTCAGAATAGAGCTAGACTAGATATGTACTAGTGCATGACCTCCGAAATCGAGAATTCTTCCTTGATTGAGGGCATTATAATACTTAATATCTCTTCGTCTGACAGGCACTATAGATTTTGGCCACCGCAAGCATGGTCAAACTCGCGGAAAATAAAGTCGTCGACATCGATGTAATGCCCGGGACGGACGAAGACAAACTCAAGGCTCAAGCAGATGCGCTTAGGTATGTACTTGCTCTCTACTTGGGTTCCTGAATGCCTCCCATGAGACTGTGGTTTCTCCTTTCAACCTCGCATGCTGACTCGCAACATCTAGTAAGCAAGGCGTCGACAACCTCCCTCCAGAAGCCCGTGAGCAAGTTCAGAGCGTAGCCCAAGGCGCAACAGGCGTAGGCCAAGACGCGCTCAACACCGTCGGTGGTGGCGTGAAAGGCGTTGTGGATACTGCTGGCAACACAGTCGGCACTCTCGGTGGTGGTCTTAGTGATACAGTCACCGGTATTGCTGGCGGTGTAGGTAACATGGCCAAGGGCGCTGGAGGGACTGTGCAAGCGGGATTCGGAGCAGGAAAAGAAGGCGGAGAATCAGCTGCGGACACGGCTGCTGATACTTCGAAAGAAGCTGCAGGAAAGGCTCAGGACATGGCTGGTGAGGCTGGAAGTAAAGCCAGCAAGACCACAGGGGATGTTGGAGGAAAGGCTTCTGATGCCGCTGGACAGGCTGGGGATACTGCGGCCCATACAGCTGGGAGTGCCAAAGATTCCGTGGGTTCTGCGGCAGAGGAGGGAAAGAAAGAGACTGGGCTCTAGGGAAACGACAACGTGAACGTGATGAGTTATGAGGTCCCGAAGTGAGTTAAGAGATTATGAGTTTGCGATGAGCAGATTGTATACGAGAACAGTCAAGATTGACGGAGCTGCTGGACGACATATGGGTTCCGAATTGATCGAGAATTTGAAAGATCTTGCATGCGATTCATCATTGCTCGCATTCTACCTTTTGATTTCGCACTAAATTGGATCAATGTTGCTTCGTGTATCAGCGAAAAGCTATATGCTATACTATGAGGGATCGGCGTCATCTGATCTGAGCGTTCACTTCCCATTATCATTTTTCAGTCGCAAACCAAATATTCCAGGAGTGAATTATAGTAACGTCACATTGCGGCCCTTCCACCCAGATCTTCTTTCATCTCTTATCATAATTCTTGTTGACTCGATTTTTACCAAAATTCCAAAGTCGTTCAAGCCTTGTCAAACTGACATTTCAGTACAATGATCGAAACCATCGCCATCACGGCACCAGAAGAGAAGGAAGCAGAAATTATCGCCGTCACGGCACCAGAAGAGGAAGCAGAAATCATCGCCATCACGGCACCAGAAGAAAAGGAAGCAGAAACCATAACCCTCGATATTAAGCCAAATCAACAGTCTCACACACCACCCGACCCTATCATCATCACACCAACCAAAGAGCTAGACGCAAGAACAATAGCCCTCGACGCAGAAATCCTCACAGGTACGTCAACACCCCCACACCAACCCCCCAACCATCAAACCAACACAAACCAACCAACCCACCCCCAGCCCTCCACCCAACCGCCCGCATAACCAGAGCCTACGACACCACCACCACCCACCCCCCCCGCAAAATCCTCATCGAAACCCGCTCCCCCATCCCCGACCCCCCCGGAAACTTCCCAGACCACTGGACCGGCATCCACAAATCCCACCTCCTAACCCTCCACCCCCACCCCGCCCCCCTCCGCAGCGAATACAACTCCCTCCGCGCGATCCACGACACCCTCCCCTACACGCCCCTATCCCCCTGTCCTCTAAAATGGGGCCCCCTCTCCCAAGACCCCACCACCTATTTCCTCCTCACCACCCATCACCACCACCGCTATTCCCACCCCCTCACCCCACCGCACATCGTCACGCTCCTAGGCTCCCTGCACACGCATTCTGCAGGACAGAGTGAAACGTTCGGCTTCCATACCCCGACCTGTGTCAACGGTATCCAGCAGCAGAACCGGCGTACGAGGACTTGGGAAGAATATTTCACGACGAATCTCGTTTATCTCTTTGATATCGAGACATCCCTCCACGGCCCACAGACGCCGGAAATGAAATACCTCTGCCAAAAGCTCTTTGGAACCGTAATACCCCGTCTCCTACGGCCCCTCGAAACGGCTCCGAGTGTGTTGAAACCCGTACTGCTACACGGAAACATCACATCTCCCCCACTCGACCCCAAAGCACCTATGACCGATTCGCCACCCGCTTCATTCTACGGCCATAACGAGTTCGATCTTCGAAATCTGTGGAGAGGGGGGGAGGGAAGGGGGTTGTGCGAAATTTATCATCGTAGTGTGCCGATTAGTGAGCCGAGGGGGGATTTTGGGGGGAGGATGGGGCTTTATGAGCTTTTGGAGGTGGTGAGGGGGGGGTGTGGGGTGAGGAGGGATGGGGCGGGGGGGCGGAGGGCGAGGGAGGAGGTGCCGCGGGGGATGAGGGGATTGGTGGGGTGGTATGGGAGTGGGGAGTGGGGAGGAGGTGGGAGTGGGGAGTGGGGAGGAGGTGGGAGGTGGGAGAAATGATAGCTGAGGAAGTTGAAATTGGCGTGTGAAGTTGGTTCAGCGAGCGTCTGCTGATGAGGTTAAGGAATTCATGCTGGGGTTTAGAAGGCATGACTGAACCGATGGAAACTGTCGAAAGCGCCGGCAGCTGGTGGCTCATATTTCTCCCGCATGTGGCATCGTTCAGAGTCTTTCGTTTGGAATTCTTGAGAACAGCAGATCACAACATACCAACTACCAGATGAATGGACGAAACAAATTTCAACCTATCACGTTATAGACAGTATTGACTTACGCTCCGTGTATAACGGGAAATGAACTTGATGACTTTGATGACATATGCACCGATGCAGACGCAAACATATATTGGCATGAATCTCTGCCCGTTATTAGTATGTTATGATGAGCTAAGCAGCCCACGAACAGCGCCTGGATGACGCGTATAAACCCTAGACGATGAAAGATTACCTCAACGAGTTGTTTGCCTCTACCATCAATGGCGTCCTAGCCTTCGAGGTTGATGTGTCTCCGTCCAAGTCATATTTCCCGCGACATGATGTCGGCAACTTGATTGGCAAAGTATGGCTTCAGCTAAACAAGATAGACGAGATCGAGTATACGCTCACCCGCTCGTGTTACGATAATAGGCATATGGTTGAGGCGATGGTGGCGCTGCTACCGTATCAATGGGAGATTACAGTGCAGAGATTCGCTGTAGAGGTTGATTCGAGAAAACATGGTACGTACAGTATGAACGTTCTCTAAGAGAACTAGGTCTGAGGAGACAGGAAGGGAAAAGGCGAAATTGAAACTGGAGTGGAATTGGTGTGGTAGTGTTGATTCTGCATTGGAACGGATAAAAGGAAAAGATTGGTTCATTGGAGAGTGAGCATTGATATGATTTACCAATGGGAATCTGCGACTTAGTAAGTCTGTAAGAACTTTCGACGTCGGCTGGGGGAACCAAATCCGGAAGGTCAAGCCCTCGGCCTACCCATCATACGGCTCCATCAGCTTGTTATTCTCAACTCCACCCGGAAAATCCTCTTCCCCCAAAGCAGTCGTATGCGCCCACGGCTTCAACCCGTTCTCCTTCCTTACCGTAGCCGCGAAGCAGCTACTCCACTTTTTCCGCGGATAATGCCGCACCACATCTTCAATGGTCTCTTTGTGCACCAGATCAGCATGGCCACCCATGTTGTCGAAGATCGTCGCTAGCTGTATCAACTGCCCCAAAGTTGTGATCTTCCCACTATCGCCTATATCCTGATGCCGGATGATGGCCTCCGCAACCGCCTCCGCCTGTTGTATCTCTGCGTGCAATTCCCTCTTCAATAGATCGAGCGCTAGATACCCGCCATAGAATTCGAAGCTCATCAGCGTGGCGGTCATGTTCTTGTCTGTGGTGCCGATGTCGTGGAGGAGGCAAGTGAGGAGGTATGTCTCATCGCTGAGCTGCCAGTCTGGGAACTGCTGGCTGCGAATTGCTTGACCTGTAAGTATTCGATAGACGTTAGTTTGAGTTCTCGAAGACGTGTTCCCAGCAAGCCGCCTGCGACGACATGCGGCCACCAAACTTGCCACGAGATCGGTGGGAAGGTAAAAAAGGCTTGTGCTAGAACGCCAGACTTCTCCTGATTTGGGGTAGCTTTTAGGTGCCAGAGTATTGTCGAGACTGTGTGGGAGCTGGTCCGCAAGCAATCACCACGTTCGTCTTTCCAGACGGTCCCATAATATACGCCACTTTTTCTGACAGCTAGCGTGCAAACCTATCACAGCGGGCAGTTCTGAGCCATGCGTACCATAACAATAGACCCTCATCGAATGGTTGAACGTCTCCTTGCTCAGCTCCTTTTGCGCATACTCCAGCACTTTCATCGCAAGCGCTGTCTCGGGCAGTGGTAAGCTGTATACTGCTACTGGCTGAGGATCTCTCACGTTCTTCTTGCCATTGAGGAGGATGGAAGTGTCGCGGGGAACAGCAGTCCATCCGTGGGTAGATGTGGGGTTGCCCATTATTTGAGATGCTGTTGAAGCGTAGGAGCCAGGGACCTCAACAGATGGGAGAGGGTTGGAGATAGAGCGAGCAAGGCAGGGAGCACAGACAGAGGTCTGGAGAGGAGTGGCACCTCTTACGACGCATATGCATCGCTGTCGCGTTCTCGTGCTGACGACGACAACACAAGTGGGTAAGACGATTCGATGCCAAGAGATTAGATTATTTTAGACCTGTTGCCTAATGGGGCCTAGGCCGTCAGGACATCTGGTACACCAGAATTTTCTCCTCTCTTAGAGAACAACACATACTCGTCATCATGGCAGCCCCGACCTATGGGCTCCAAGTTGCAGTCGAAGCCGATGATCTTGTTCGTTGGATCTTTGCCAGTCGTATTCGATGGCTCAAATAGTACCAAAGCAATTTTACTTGAGGGCGCTGGTCCAGCATTGATGGATGGTATTCTGGTATTAGTGGACAGGAATAGACTTGAATTGAGGCCGAAGAGTATGCAAATGAGTGCCACAGATTCAGAGTTTGAACCAGGACTGGCTTCACTACTCCTCGTCTCCGGCCTTTGTGATGGGAATCGAAGTTTCTCTCGATTGGCAATGCAGCCCGATGACAACTCAGGATGCTGACTATGCTACTCAACCAGTTTGTCTAGTATGGTAGGAGAATGGCAAGTAGTCATCTCCCTGCGCCGATTCGCGTCAGTCAAAAAGATTGGAATTTATCATGAAGGCATCCCTCTACACCAATTGTGTATCATCAACACTTGCTGCATTCATATACTTGTCACAAGCTCAGCTAGTAGCCTGGCTGTTCGGCAGTGGGACCAATCATACTTTGTGCAGACGTGACTGCCGTCATATCAAATTCCGCTTGTGCAACCATACGCAATCTTGCAATTTCCGGTATCTTACGTGCGTATATCTTATACATCAACATCTCAGCATATCGTCATTCATGCTTAACACTATGTAAACCTTGTGTCTAGATACAGAACCCTCCCAACGCTCAAACTTATAACATTCCCCGGATTTTCGGATTATCTCTCCAGATGTCAGTATTTCAAGCGGCGTCACTGCCGCCAGGTGATACAACGAGGAACCGCCCAATGAAAATCCTGATTTTAGGAATGGGTCGTACAGGAACAACATGTCAGTATCTCCATCGAAAATTTAACAGCCGGCCGCCATCAACAAGAGCTAACCAACGCTGAGTCCGAAAGCGCTTGCAGCAGCACTTATCCAACTCGGGTTCAAACCCTACGACTGGAGCGACAGGCTCACCCTCGGCCACCAATCCTTATGGGATACAGCTTTACGAGCCAAATTCCACCGCAACGGTAAATCATGGGGCCGCGGAGAATTCGATCATGTCACCAAAGACTTTGATGTACGCTTCATCTACCTGCTTTCCGCATATTGCGACTCGCAGACCCTGACAAGTTGTGTAGTGCATTCTCGACACCCCCTGCTGCTTCCTCGCCGACGATCTGATCAAGGCATACCCAGATGCCAAAATCGTCCTCAACTACCGTGATCCCGAGAAATGGCTGGCGAGCATGAACGATTCCATCTTCAAGATCCATCAATGGCCGTGCTGGAAGTTGCTACACTACACGGACCCTTCGTTCGTGGGGGCGATTACTGCTCATAATCATCTGACTTGGGATGTATTCTGCGATAACGAGATCAACAATCGGGAGAAGTGCTTACGACGGTACCGGGAGCATTATGAGCATGTTAGGAAAAGGGTACCTAAGGAGCGGCTGTTGGAATGGGAGGTGTCCGAGGGGTGGGATGGGCTGTGTGAGTTCCTAGATGTTGAGAGGCCTGAGAGCGCGTTCCCGAGGATCAATGATAAGGAAGAAATCGTGAGAAATCATGTCCGGATACGGAATTCTGGAATTCGTCGGAGTTGTATGAATGCACTCGGCTTTGGGGCGGTGGTGTGGGCTCCATTATTGGCTTGGTGGATCTGGAGGGTTCTGATTTGAGGGAGACTTCTGAAGATGTTTCCTCCGTGCTGCGAGAAGATAATTGTGTGGTATGAAAACTCGATGGAGAGACAGTCTTGGAACATTTGCTAGTTCATGCCTGTCTCGGGGGTTCTTCGACGAGCCGATGGGTATAAGATACACGAATAGCAGAGCTAGCACGGGACCTGCGACGATTGATATATGTGAACATTGGATGCCGTCATATCCTCATCACCATCCCTAGAGGTGACATTGACAACGATGCAGAACATCTTCTTCGAATACACAGCGGCACTGCTCGACCATGTAAAGTATAATGATACACGAAACTTTAGTTGTCTCTTGATGCGAGCGTTCCGTTAGGACCGCATCGACGATCATGATTGCGAAGGCGTGGGTTCAATTGACTGTGATCGGTGTACTGAGAATTTCAAGATCGCAGGTACCTACCTAATCTCGGAAAAATCAGGGTATATATGTGCGAAAGGACAGACGAACGAATACAAAAGCAGCCTCCGATCCCAACTCGCATTCAAATACTCACGCCAAGACAGATATACCATTGCACTCCTCTCTATACAAACCCTCCGCACCAAATTATCACGCCCGCAAGCCATGAGATCTCTCTTTCTACCATCACATCAACCAGACGTACTAATCTCCCAACCCCCGCCCCAACCCCTGCCCAAACCCTCCTCACCTCTCGCACAGCAACATCGCCTATCAAACCTTCAACTCCGATACCATACCCTATCACCATCACAACACCTACACCTCTACCATTTCCTCTGACAAAGATGGGATTATTGTCGTCTGCTGCTGTGTCGTGCATACATCTCTATCCATATCCGAACTTCGAACTTCAACTAGGTTGGAAGTATCTCATCCCCCCCACACCAACAGTGTCTACAAGTGTCACTTTTCGCCTCCAGAGCCCTGGATAAGAAGAGCAAGATCACGACAGCGGGCCGTATGTGTATGTATCTTGCGTTGATCATTTCCGCTATACATGGCATAGAGGAGTCTAATGGAAGTGCCGAGGCTGTGGTGCTTGGTGGTAGAACTAGGGCGTGAGCGTATCTATGTATATTTTTGTTATGGCGTTATAGTGTTGGGTTTGATGGATGGGGATGGAGTGTGAACGCAGATTACTGTAACGGCTTTAGAGGCGTGGAGATTAGGCTTTGGTGTCCGCGTGGGGACGGGGGAAAGGGACTGTTACTGGGAGGAAGAATTATAGATTTATATGGGGAGTCGGTTATTTCATAATTACAAGCGATACCAGATACATTCCCAATAACCATTGGGAGGGATAAATATAGCATTGTCAAGCCCATTACATGTCACTTAGGTGAGCACTCGGTGGGATCCCCATTACTAACCGCAGTATTCTAGAGTTAAGGCGGTTCCTCTTCAGGAGACATTTCTTCATAAGATCCTCGGTACGCAGGCAAGGCGGTTGGGTTTTCTCGGTACATGAGAATGGAGAAGTGATAGCAGTGCTGGGCGCAAGCGGAGGATATCCTAAGGGCTGCGTATCTCCACCCCTACCGTATTTTTAGTGCAGTGATTTTTTAGACTCGCTCCCAATTGATATCCCAAATTTTAATTCCTCTAGACCCGTAGTTCAGGCTATTAAAGCCCATCGATAGCGGATGTTGAGGTTGCTATCTTCTTGATTGTTCACAAAATACACCCCACTGAGCCGACATAAGACTCGGATTTTTGAGGACTTTGTGCTTCGACGATCTACATTTCCAGGGCTACATGGACTGCCTTGGCAATGCCAAGCGTGGCATTTCCATAGTTATCTGCTACGATACTAGCAATTCTGTAATTCGATCGATCTTTGCGCCATGAGCAGTCAGTAAATTCAATATGGGCTTGCTCTCCGCCAGGGGACGCCGTACACCGCCGAGCAGCCGGGTCGGCCCCTCGCGATCCGCAGGATCAGCCCGAGCGCCATATTCAATGAGTGGATGTATACTCTCGCCATGCTCATGCAACGCAATCTGTAGAGCTGAAGCACTGCCGAGGCCTTTCTCCAAAAGTTTCCTTACGACAGATTCGTGACAGTTCATTGCGGCCCACCATAGAGATTTTCGACCATGTATCTCTCTCGTCTCAGGCCCCAATTTACTCGCTTCTTCTTCGACGATCACGGGGTGTCCCAACATCGATGCGAGGACTAGGGACGGGAGCTGCGGATCATAAGGCACGCGATTGTATACATTGCTGAGCAGTAGGTGGAAATAGTGGATCTGGAACCAAGTGTCGAATCTTGCAGTTGATGGTTTGCATATAAGGGCCCAGCCGGTAATGAGACCATTACTGATCCTCGCATGGCGAAAATGAAAAGCCCAGTACTTCGCAGCGTAATCCAGAAACTCGTGAGTCTTCAAATATCGAGTGTACCTGGGGCCAAGTGGGATGCTCCGATATAGGTGGCCGTCCTCCTTCTCCGATTCGCTTCGAAAGGGTTCCGTTTCCAATGTGGAAAATGAGAGGTAATTGATACAGACTTGAGCAAGGGTACGATGTGAGACCCCTGGATCCATGGTATGCTTCCACATGCTGGAAGCCGGACTATCAGAGTTGGAATCTTGGTCAGTGGTTCTGGCATCGACAAGAAATTCTTTCGCTGTTTGGTGGATCAGATAGATCTTAGAGTCCACACCGCTTATGAATACGAAGAGACCGCAGATATTCCTCAGATGCGCGGCGAAATCATCTTCCGGATCCAGATCAACGTCCTCACGTGATTCTTGACCATCTTCAATGTTCAGGGCCATATTCATCTCTCGGAGGGTGAGAGGCCGGACAGCAGCGAGAACTATGTGGAGTAGCTTCCTTGCAGCCTCAGGATCTGGACTCCGCTGCAGCATATGATCGTAGGCCTCGTAGATTGATGTGGGTAACTCGTTCATAAAGCGCTCCAATTTCTTTGGCGTTTGCACTCTGACACTCCTCTTCAATATGTCTTCGAGTATCAAGTGCAGCCAAAGGTAGGTACGGTTGTCCGCATCCAACAGTCGTTGCTGAAGAATACACTGGGTGTTGGCGTCAAGATTTAGCTGCGACGCGACTTTGGGTACTCGATATCTGATTACAAGATCGATTTCTTGTCTGACTAATTCCGTTTCTTCTTCGCCAGCGAGTCGTACGATTCGGCGGTCGAAACGATGTTGAATGTCATCGTAGGGGCGACTAGTCACGAAAAATTTCAAGCAGCCAGTGTTGCTCTCAGCAGTGCAAGGTCTCGCAGAAGTGCTGAACGCGTTCAAACAGTCTATGAGCAACTCTCGTCCGACACCTTCACATTCATCCAAAGCGTCTATAACGCAGACAACCTGACAAGCTTCTGTCTCCTCGCACACTTCTAGAAGGAGATCCCATAAGACAGTAAAGGACTCTGTCAATTGGGGACCGTGGCTTTTGAAGACATCCACTGCCTTTCGCATCGACTTCGGACCCAAATGAACTAATATCTGATGCAGAAGGGCGCAAAGAGCCGTGGTGGCTCTCCTCTGATCATGGTTATCATCTCTGAAGAAGAAGTAAGCCGTCACTCTCGAGACCGTGCCGCGGAGCTCGTTGTCGATGAGTGACTTTGACAATACTGATTTGCCACAGCCTGGATCTGCAGTTACCCAAAGCTGGCAGTGTATCCAGCATTAGTTTTCGTTCTCAGGAACTTCTAGATTGTGACATGAAATGAGGCTTGGGACAATAATTATGTAGGAATCGATTTCTGCCAAGTTACCCGAGAGTGCTGGAAATGGGACATTCGGATGCGATAGGTAGGTACGTGCGTGAGACGAACACGAATTGCTACTAACGAAGAATAGCACACTACGGGCTAAAGAAGTACGAAATAATAATCACAGCCACGAAGAGGTCGAATGACGTACCAAGTCTGACAACGTACTTTCAAACCAATGTTGAAAAATCTCATTCCTCAGTAGCCATTGACAAGTGCCTGTTACCCGATCAGGTATCCGTGCCTTTTGCGCCTTATAATCACAATGATATAGAGTCTGGAGGCATTTGGACTCTTCGTCACTTTGATGCCAGTCCTGTCTTTGCAGCCTGTGATTTTGAATGTCTCTCGCGAATGCAACGTTGTCTTGATTCAGCCTTATCAGCTCGAGCCGTAGTGCGTTTTCTAGATTGTCCATTCTCCAAGCTTGCTCCTTGAATCCGTTCTTGAGGCGTCCGGAGTCGATCACTGAAATCAACTTTTGGCAAGCAGAGTCTGCGTCGACAATCTCAGCAAGCAGCGCTGCCCAGCCGTCGGCCTTGAAGACATCCCGTGCGTATTGAATCATCGCCGGTCGCAGGAGCTGACACACAACTTGAGCTTGGTACCGCAAAATTTGCGAATAAACCTTCGTCACCTGAGCATCCAGGGACTTGCTCGCTTCGTCTAATGGCGTCAAGGCTGCTTGAGTTGCAAGGGTCTCGGCCTTTTGCTGGCGGTGAGTCACTTCGACCACTCTATATCGACAAATAATGTCGGAGATGATATCGAGACCTTTGATTAAGGCTTGCTGTTGTGCTGTAGGGTTTAAAAGAAACTGATTCGATTCATGATTTGTCAGAGCGGTCTTCTCTGAACTGTCTCAATATCGAGACCGGGTAAGAAGAAACTTCGGCCAAATAGAACCTCATTAAACATCAGAGTTCCTTGTATCAGAAGCCTGGAAGGACACCTTTTGGCCACAAAAACTTCATCGAGACTTAGGCAATCTTGAGTCGAGAAAGTAGAACAGTCTTAGTCCCATAGATGAAGCTGGAGTGTACATGGAATGTTTCTTGTCCGGAGCCTGATAAAGGTAACCTAGACCAAGGCAACGCAGAGAAAAAGTTTGTAACACTCACAGGCATCAACACACACACGCCCGCCCAAGCGAGTGCTGCATGCGGATCCGAGCTCACTGCCGAAGAAACAAAGTCTTTGGCAAATATGACCGTTTTGACGATTCGATCAACCTGTGCCTTGACTTCGATGGTTTGATTCCCGATCTCGAATTTCCACCGAGCGTCTTCTACTATTTGAAGCCTCTTCACGATGAGCTCTGATAGTTGTTTTCCCTTGTCGAGCACAGCGATAGATCCTGTCGGCGAGTCATCCTCATCGTTGAGCAATGACAATAGAACTTTCTCATAAGTCTCGATGACTTTCCGGCTGTCTTTATCTTCCTGTAGGAGCTTGTAGGCTCGGTCCCATAGATCCTGGCTTGGAGACTCCGATGGACCCTAACGTCACTCACCAGAAGTCAGATAAAGAAAGATCATGAGGCGTATCTGACTATCGTGAGGAGATGAGAGGCTCCGGTCAGAGAGAGCAAGAATAAAGGTAACAATTCCTACTATTGTCACATTCTCGTGCTCAGCATTGGAGGAAAGGGAAGCGGAGCTTGATCACCTAGGCTACAGTCCAATCTACTAATGCAGTAACATGCTCGAGAATTCAAGAAGCGGGCTACCGTACCTCCATTGGGAGTACAGAAAGACTCTCTCGCTCCGAAGACTGGCCCACATTGTGGAAGCCAGACTCTCTCACAGCCTTAGCCTTGGGCTTTCGGCGTCGTTCTAACAGGCGGCGCATGAGTGCTGTTTAACTCATCGCAGAAGATTACTGAACACAGGAGTCTTGATCAATGCCAGCGACAAGCTGGGATACACCCACCATGTATGTGGAGTGGCTTTCTTGCACGTCTGGTGAAGATTGGACATTGGATTCGTTTTTGGTGCCTATTTCAATACAATCATACACTAGCGGCGCATGATGATACGACTAACCATACCAATCAAGTCAACTATGATGCAAAAATTCGCTACAGAACTCTACGAGACGACGAAATCTATGCTGCCGCAAATTTAATAACGGATTTAACATTGGATTTCCTGTCTATTCGATACGCAAACCGTATTGCCAATGAACCTATCTATAAACTCCTTTGTACAAATCACTCCCTAGGTGATCTGTAACACCACTTGAACCAAATTCTCGTAATTCCATCTATAATCAGCCATCGGTCCAAGCACGTAAATCACATCTGGGTATCATATCCTCGCTGTTTCCAATCCAGCGACATCGCTCCAGAAAATGCATGTCATGATTATATTCATCTCATATTCCCCCTGTCTCATTGCCTCCATACGCAAATGGATAATTGGTGAAATATTTTTCAGTGACCGTCTGTGCATACGTCTCCTTATCATCGCAAAATCCGCCGCCTGTGGGGCCGATGTGTGGACAATGCACCTCGGGGCGCATGGGGACCATGTTCTGATGTACCATGCGGCAGAGAAGGGTGTTGCGACCTGCAATCCCAGATCAGAGATCAGTATACATGTCCCAGATCATCTTGAAAAGGATGGGCAGATGGGATTTCAAAGGGCGCACCTAGCTCATAAGCCTCCCCAAACCGCACCTCCGTCGTCAATACCTTCTTACACTCCTTCGAGCTGGTATAAAGATCTTTTTCCTCCGGGACATTGCTGCTATTGCAATATGTCATTGCAGTTTCACAGATACTGCCTGCGAGTTTCTGGGCCGCATAGACTGTGATTTGCGGGAGGGTCACGTTATTGGCAGCGGCGGCGGTCGTGAGGAGGTCGTCGACGGTCCATTGCCACCATTTGAAGGTGGCATCGTACTGGGAGATCTGGCCCGCATTGTTGAAGGCGTTCCAGGTGTCGATTTGGATGGGGAGAGTGAGGCCAGAAAGGAGGGGAAAGGTGAAGTTGAAGCTGGGGAGGGGTTAGCGGATGGTTCTTGTGGGGAAGGTGGCGAGGAAGGGGTGAGGTACCGGGTCGATGCTGAGGCGATGTTTTGAGAGGCGGCGAAGTGAGTGATCTCGTAACCTGTGGGGATACCGAGAAGGGTGAATGCTTGTGGGGTTGCGGCGAGGTTCGCGAAGAGGCCGAAAAGGTATTCTGTGTTCAGTTCTGCGCCGTCAAAGGTCCGTGTAATATCCACGCGGCCTTGAATGTTGGGAGCGAGGATGGAGGCATTGATTGATTTCGCCTGATGTGGTCGCCAATTGTCAGTCTCTCTGCTTGCGGGCGCAATATCGGTGGGAGGAAGGAGGGGTCAGATACAAGATAGAACGTACCTGCACTCCATTTTCCGGATAGATGAACTCATCGAGGAACTTCTTCTGCAGCTGGAAGAGTTCGTCGAAGGTATATTCTGGAGCAGGAGCATTGATTGCTGAAGTCTGGTTGACCACTGGCAGGCGGAGGTGACGCGCGGGGGATGTAGGCGCGGAGGATGCAAGGGCAACCGGCAGGAATGCCGCAAGCGCCAGGTGGACGATCTTCATCTTGCAGTTTACTTTACACCTTTTGTCGAGTCGTTTCTCAATTTGTCGGCAACCAGCAAATTCGGAAGCCAGTGGGTTGATTTTTATGTTTGAGAATGCTGAGAGTTGCGACTCATCAAGTAGACTTGTGTATGCGTGTTGAGAGTGAATTGACGCCAAAATGGCTGACCCCTTTTATAGGGCTGTCATCCCGGAGTTTGTTCCTGGCTGCGGGGGCCAATCGGAGCTCTCTAAGTAGGATCTCGTCACCAAATCCTATAAACTGGCTGTCAGGCGGAACCTAGCAAGGCTTTTGGTCGTGAAGATCTATCGGGCTCTGTAAGCGCTACAGCTTTGTTCGCGAACTCTGGTGCTTGTGGTATTTATAGGCGTGGACATGTGGACAAGTACCTCGATATCTGGACTCTGGTCTGAATCTTGGCCCAATACGTTATCCGCACCTATGGCGGCCTCTTGATGGTGGTCGAGAACGACCGTTCCTGGCATCAAACGAAACTCCTTTGGGCGTGTTCTCCGAGTCCATAGTCCTTCCAGCGGCCGTAGCTCCAGATTCAGCAGTGTGGCACTTCCCCTTCACGACCTCGTTGATGTACTGCTCGCATGACCAACGTCTGCCGCTGCGTTCAGCACACAGTAATAATAAGTTCGAACGCCTTCAGATACATGGCGGAACGCGTAGCAGGTGACATGCGACCCGCGAACGCATTGGTGACCCGCCGTGGCAAGCTCTTGCCCATGCGGCGATGCGCTCGATAGGCATACCAGGGCGGGCTACCCACCATGCCCTCGATGGGCACACCTTTTGTTCAGATAGGGCTCTCGATCCACGGCCTGTAATCACGGTCATCCATGATTTCGAACTAGGCATGTGGTCCGAAGACATGTTGGTTGCAGCGTTGAAGTGCCTGACAAGAGGCATCGACAATCGTTGACAAAGACCCAATTTGATGTTCAAACACCAAGAAAGAATGCAGCATGCAGCATGAAATGCAGTGGGTGCAGAGGTCGATGCCGAAGAAATATCAGCTACTCCAAGGATGCTGTGATCTGTGGTCGGCGATTGACATCCATTGCCATGGACGATGGAGTAAATATTGATAGGGTAATTCTAGCCACACCAGCCATTCTTGGCGATGAGATACTTCCAGAGTATGGATATACGATTGCTCGCACTAGCACCCTCTTTCTCGTGTCTGTTTACCTGCCAATGTTTCTGATCAAGTCGAAGCATGCAGAACCATCAGTGGTACGGCAGGCAGGTGAAAGGACTGATTTGGCGTGATGACTTCTGTCAGAGTGGCGAGGCACCCTTCTATATACATCACTCAAATACTAAGCCGTCCACGGCTATTGGCATAATATCGTTGGAAGCCGATTGCTGTACTATTTGACCGTCGTTGTTGCAAGGACTAGCATGATTCAAGGTGGAGGTGCCCGAGGGCGACCAACGGCTATCCTAAAGTTTAGATGTCAGTGAGTGTCTCGTCGCACAGGTCAGTATCAGTTTGCCCTACGTTCCTATTCACAGCGATGAGGTGAGATGGGCTATTGAAACTGCGGAATCTTCCGATAGATGATCATGAGCGCCAAGCCGCCAACTCGAAATCCAGCTCTAATCCCCTTCTGGCTAGCGCCGTTCCTCGCGCACTGCAAATTACGAACTCTGACTGACAGTACTATGTAGGGAAACAGCAGCAATCGACTTGTTCTCGGTGCTGTCGCTAGCCTTCTCGCCTTATATGCTGTCTCGGTTGTTAAGCCCCAGCTGAATCTTGCGAGCTGTCCCGCGACGGGACAACTGTCGTAGCTGCTCGATTATGCAGAGCTACAGCGGTGCATCGAGCCTTGAATGCTCCTTGAGATGAGAACATGGTGACCGCTACAGTGTCAATCACTAAAGACCGCTAAACACCGCTAAAGAGTACTACCCTCGATTGCTGTTGCGTGGCCGTGTCAATGTGGACGTACTGTGGAACAGATGGCTCGCCGATTGGGAAGACCAGTTCAGCTGACCACGAAGGGGATGGACAAAGACTAGAGAGGGCATGGAAGAGGTGATAATACTACATGGGCTGGGAGTAGGATAAAAGATGGAAATCAGGCATCGAGAAATACCATGATGGCGGCATCGTCATTACGCAAAATCCCTCACTCCGGCTCCTTCATGGCCGCCACACCCTCCATCCCATTATCGTCGAACTCCACATTACTCCAGTCCCAAATATGCTGACAACAGCTACACTCCATGCTGTCGCACCCGAGATCTTCTCCACAAAGAATATACATCCAGCCCTAGCACCTTTCTTCGCCACCTTTCGAACCCACTCCTCAGATTTCTGTAGTGATACGGCGTTGAGATGCATATCGTCGTATGAGCTGCAGCTATGGCCGGGATGCTAGGGATTACCATGAGAAAGCCAGGACTCTGCTCCACACGCTTCACACCGCACGCAGGGATCATCATCTAGTGGGTGGATTTGGCCGTGCTCGCAGCCCTCAGCCAGACAGTATCGATGTCGCGGGTGCCCTACGACGGCGATACCAGAGGCTATCAATTCGATGCTGCATCACCGCATCAGTCCACATCTCTTAGCTCCAACGAGTTGTGCTGCTCTTACTCCGCAACCTCTTTGGCCAGTAGTAGCATCGACAGCCTCGCTATGGTCATAGGCATTTTGCACTCGATGCATGAGATACGGTCCCACTGCCCATGGCTTCCGAGTAACTGAATCACGAAGCTGATCATACAAGCTTGACAAGTCGTGTTACCGTGACCGCAGTCAAGGCTTGCCCCGGATGCTGGGAAGCACGCCCTTTGTTCATACTCAGCTTTGGCACGGTACAGTGGTGTTGATCTGAATTGGAACAAACTCACGTCCCTTTCCGCTCAGAGCAGATGGCGCATTCTCGATACCTGTCTTCAGTACCAATGACAGTGGAGTATTGGAATGGTTCATGGCCCCGACGATGGCTGTTGGATGAGGCTCCAAGTCCCACCGAACGCCTCGAATTTCGCGAAGCTTCCCTGGGGTTTTTTGGTTTCAAGATCTCATTCGTTCGGAATCTGAAGTGAGCAACGATATGTGTTCCTTCACTCTACTGCTTCACGTGCGAACTTGAGACTCTGTGTCCTTCAAGCTTTGCGTGCTGAGGCGCTTTCGAGAATTGGTTACGACAGCCAAGTCGTGTTTCTTTCCTTTGGTGGGCGCGAACCTTGTCAAGTGTCTATTACTCCTGACTTTAATATCGACTTCTCGTTGGTGACAAACTTTATATTGGCATGACTGGGAATGCAATATCAGAGGCTACTAGCTACTGATATACAGTTGAACGACCATGTTTTAAGGGCATGATTGACACCAATCGCGATCCTGTTATGACTCTTACGATGACACTAGAGAGTGTTGGAGCCATACGATTGTCGACATGAGTGCTATCGCCTAGCCCAGGTGTGAAGGCGCGAGGCACCTGGCAGCATTACGTGAATCGTGAGTACTGACATTTGAGGTACTGAAGGATTACGGAGAACAGCCGCGGTGCTGTGTGCGTTTATATTACAGCCATACTTCTCGATAGAATGTGACGGAAAGATAGCGAGTCTAATACGTTGCATATCCGGGATCTGGCTGCATAGTAATCGCAGACGTACCGAGGCAGCAGCCACACTTGTATAGAAGCACAGATGACCCCGAAATGGAGCACTTAGTTGTCGAAGATTTCACCTCAAGATCGTGGAGAAATTTCATTCTTTAGATCTGTGTTTGCAAAAGTCTATTCTGGCATATATTGAAGCATGGCCGTCGCCAAGATATGAACAGAGGCTGTCTTCGAAACCTTACTGACCCGACAGGTGTGGCAGCCACTAATTAATCAACAGCATATACAGCATATCGAATCATGCACAAGGGCTCTTATCACACGTCAAGTCATTTGCTGAGCCAGCCACCAACGAGATCTGAAATAACGCACGATGATACCGTTACCGTTTTCTTCTACGCCCAGGACCCATCTTCAGCTCAGTATGACGAGTAGTAGATGACGAGTCATGAGATCTCAATTCCCCGCATTCTGCTCAATGAGTTGGACGAAGTCGATGGTGGAGCGGATGGTTGGCTGGCCGAGATGCACGACTATCGACCATCTTAGCTGCCGTAGCCGTCCCAGTCTCTGCAGCGCGATGGATCTCCCCACCGCAGGAAGCGCGTTGATTGGGCGCATGTAACGTGCATGCAGCACGCTCCAAATGGTGGAATACCACGCTAGTGGTACGGAACGTGTCGTTCTTTCCCTGGGGGGCTGTCAGATACGCATGAGATGGTAAGCTTATCGTGAAGCGTATGCAGAGGACCGCGTGCCATCGCTGTTTAAAGACTGGCTGTCGGATAGCGACAGCGACATTGGTACCGGTTGGTGAAGAAAGAGACTCCGGCCTGATTGGCGAATCAGCCTTCAAGTTGAGAGCCAAACAAACAACCAAGACACCAAGAACGGGAATTATGCTGCGCTAGTCGGTAGCGCGTGTGGGGTAACCTTATTGGCCCCCTTTGGACCCCCTATCTCCTTTAATCCGAACGGCACGGCCAGAGATCTGGCAAGGTGCAAGGAGGTCGCAGCAGCTGCAGCATATTGCGTAATACGGTGGAGTCTCAATGCACCACTGTGTTGGACATGGCACGACGATAATTCCCAGAGTGGGGCGCAGAAACTTCCATCTTTCCTGAACGAATGGGCAATTGCCGATAGGAGATAAGCCAAACAACCGAAGCAGGCCATGCACATCCTGGCCTTCACGAAAAGAGCAACGCCCAGGGACATGGTGTGTCACATTTCGAGCTTGGAGCTTCCCTTAGGACCTTTCCCCTCCTGCTTGGGCAAAGCCTAATTCAGACGAGTGCCGGTGCAGATCCATGCCATCATTCATACAAATGAACGTGCACCCCAGCTGCTGTTAGCTGAAGATGTTGATCTCGTCGTCGTAGTATTCTTTCCCTTTCACATATACGGCTATCCAGTTTGGATCCTGATCTCTCCTACATTCTATTTTCCTACAATCACACTATACCCATCATTAATTACATCGTCATCCGTTTCCCTCTCAAACGACAGATTTCTCCAATCATCCACCAAGATGACAACAATGAACGACGACCGCCCTCTTCAACCCACCAGTGACGGTGGCCCGTACGAGAAGGACTTCTCGAATGGATATGGCAACATGTCCGGTCACCAGCATCTGGATGAAACCCACGACACGGGCGCCGCACTCAACCGCATCCGCACGGCCGGAAGCATCTCCATCTCCCCTGAATTGTTCGAAAAGCTCTACCTTTCGCCAGAGAACAAGGTCAGCGGTGATCTACGGAAGACTTTTGGTAATCCAACACCCATGTAAGCTCCAACTTTCCCTTTGGCACCCTGGCAAGGTCGTAGCTTTTTTACGCAAGTGCTGACGGCCTCTAGAGCTCTTGTAGGCTTCCTCTTGAGTCTCACCCCTTTATCATGCGATCTCATGGGCTGGCGCGGTGCCGGCGGCAATGGAGCTTCTGATACTGGTGTCTCCCCCCAGCCCCGACACTCGCTACCATAAGCTAATCCTGCCCCTTACAAGCTACATACTTCTTCTTCGGTGGCGTCCTCATGATCCTTGGTGCCATTGGCGAATGGATCATCGGCAATACCTTTCCCTTCGTCGTCTTCGGCACCTTTGGTACGTTAATCCAATCTCCTCAATCGAGTGCCATCAGCCACGAACTCATTTATCAAAATCACCGTTGATGGAAATTCGATTGGATTGTGCTGATATACACCCAGGCGCCTTCTGGCTCACCTTCGGTGGAACCCTCGTCCCCGCCTTCAACTCCTACGGCGCCTACATCACCGACCCGAAAGTCGCGGCAACCTCAATGGGAAACGCTGGGAACCCGGCCGGACTGCAAACGCCTGGCTTCAACGCCAGTTTCGCCTTCTTTCTCGTCTTCATGGGTTTGTCCCCGTCCGCTCTGTCCCCTTCCTTTCACCCCTATCTCAAATCAAGAGAGAAATACTGATTAGAATTACGCAGGACTCGTCTGCCTCGTCTTCCTCATCTGCTCGCTGCGGACAAATATCGTTTTCTTCGTTATCTTTCTGAGTCTTGTGTTTGCGTTTTCGTGTTTGGCGGCTGCGTATTGGAATCTTGCGCTGTTCTTCGAGAATGAGACCAATATGGCGGCGAAGATGAGGGCGGGGAAGCTTGTTGTTGTGAGTATCTCCTTTTTCTTCTCTTTCCTATCTCTTCGTGATGAAGGTTGAGTGGGATGGTGCAACGGAATGGGCAACGTGATGTTGCGTTGCGTGGGATGGCATTGGACTGGATTATATACGATGAGACGAGTATATGTATGCTAACACATTTGTGTCCGCGTCTAGGCTGGCGGCGCCTTCAGCTTCGTCACGTCCATGGCCGGATGGTGGATCTTCCTCGCCATCATGCTCGCGAGTTTGGATTTCCCGCTCAGTCTTCCCGTCGGGGATCTGTCGCATATCATCAAGGGGGCGAGTGAGAAGAAGAGGGGGAAGGGGGGTAGTGCTGTTTAGATTTGGATAGCGATAAGGGGATGGGGGAATGATGTAACGGATAAGGAGGGAAAGTTGTGAGAGATGAGCGCGGTATATGTGTCGATACGAGGATCAAAGGCAATTCTGTATATAGTCCGCCTTTTTCAGATAGGGTTGCTGTCAGGTACGGGAATCAAAGGGAAGTCAACTGTCAATCGTCTTTCTGTAACTGTTGTGGCTCTTGGTAGATATATACGATCACTCGCATCAAGGAGGTCATGGTGTGGGTAAAACTTTCGGAGATATTGGTAGGTACCGCGGGAGCGCGGTACCTTAGTTTGGGAGCTTTGTCGGTTGCGGCTAGTGTGCCAAGAAGCCTCCTGCGTTGAAAGTTCACACGCAAGCGAGGTAACACCACCTTCATTTCAGATATCTTATGCTCTCTGAGCACGGCATCGGTCTCCCACTACATGATGCGTCTCGCAACAGATGCCTAGAGGGGGCTCTGCCAGCATGACCTCCCCAGAGGACTCGACGTCTATGCGCCAATGCTTACGACACTCGTCACTGGTGCCACAGAGACTATTTGAGTCTGTTGTATGATGAAGCTAGGAGGATATTTTGCGAAGGCTCTACTCGTGCACCTCCTCCGCCTTTTTAGAGTTCCGGTCTCGAGGTTGTTGAGGTGATATTGAGGGCCTTGGGTCAGTGATTGTTTGATTAATTTATCGGAGCTAGGCACGGTGGTTGAGACTGGGGCAAGATGGTATTGGTGTTTTTGGGTGGAGGGTGGATGGGGGGAAGGAATGCTACAATGGGACCTCAATCATGGGGGTATGGGAATGTTCCCACGCCGGGCTCAATCAGAGCTAAGTACGGTAGTCAATACCGAGGAAAGATAGCACACGTGTGTCCGGATGGACGTTAGGGGGTCAGGGTGAAGGGTGGAAAGGAATACTACAATGGGACGTCAGACGTGGAGATATTCCTATATTCCCAGGCCGACAGAAGGTCACCTCTGAAGCTGGAATATCATAAGGGGGTACGCGCAAGGACGATCGAAGTCTTACGCGCTTCCACCGTTGTATCGATCGGATCTTGGCTCGTCAGGCTTCTTCCTTCTCCTTTGGCCACGCCTCATTGGTAGGGGTACTATACCATAGCTCTGGAGGGTGATCACGGTAAAGGTGGACCAGGCTCAGCCATAACGGTTGGGCTTCGTGCATAGGTACGCAAAGAATACTACGACCAAGGCCAAGCTTCGGTATAGGTTAAAGGAAACGCTGTTCTCCTTGGGCAGTGGTTCACGGCAGTTGGGATCATACGAGCAGAAGCAAATTGCAGTGACCTGCAGCTCAGGATTCCCCCTTGGTCGTGTGAGCGATGATCTATCTGTATGGATGGACGCTCAGGATGAGTGGTAACCTGAGAACTGGGACGTATACGAGATATACGAGAGGTGCACTCCGCCAGACGAGACTGTGGACCCGATAGCATATGTGATCGTACAAGCATCGCGACATCAGTCAGTCCCCAAAGCTCAAGCCTCTGGCACTGCCTTCGCTTGCCATCCTCTCTCTTGATAGCGACATGAAACATACAGAGTCTGCTCTGATGACTTTGGGTCACTTGCTCTGCAATGCTGAAACCGATTAGCAGCGCGAGCACGGGACACAACCAGGCCTGAGGATGAGCCTGTAGCACGCGCGAACGCAACGAAGGCGTGAGTCTATAGCTTGGCCTCCTCGTTCAGACTTGTTAACAGGGATTCTATGCATTTGAGGAAGCGCCCCATCCAGCCTTGTCGCCTGGTCGTATTCGAGAAGCTTTAGCTCATGTGCCTCGAACCTCTGCTGGACCTTGGATCTCTGTGGGAGTTGGTCTACTTTCTTTCGTTTGGATCAGCATTCAGTGATTTCTATCTCTATGGCATGACACCAATCACCATATCTAGAGTGATCCTTTATGTTCACTCTTTGGAGGTTGTGTCGATGGTCTCCTATCGAAGGATCTCCCAAATCGTACCTCAGGCCCACATGCTGGGCATTCCGATATATCAGAGGTCCTTCTCTATTCTACCGCCTTCCGCTGACGTTCTTGCCATGTGTAGCACCGTGGACCCGAGCAAGTGTATAACACCCCCTTTCATGCCAGCTCTTTTCACTATCCTTAGTGAGCCTTCTTCTTTCTCGATCTTGCGGCACAAGTATAGATCGGAACAGTGGGTATCTTAGCTGATGGGATTGAGAAAGGGCATGGTGAATAAGAAAACTTATCATACTAATTGAGAATAGATTAAAAGCTCGACTCCTCTAATGTAGCCTATGGTGAGGTTTTCATCTAGCACCATCAATTGCGAGATTGGACGGGATAGAGGAGAAACAACAACACTTGTTCTACAGCCAAAACACTCTAGGCTTTTCGCGTAATATACACCCAAAAAAATAATGGCGTCCGAGGATCAAGCCCTCGTGGCTGACCGGAACCAGATGACAAACTCAATTCGAAACAAGCTTGAGTCAGATATCCGTTGACATACCTATATACAGTGCTTCCTACACTGTACCGTGGCGCGGATACCTTTAGCCTATCTCAAAGCATTCTACTTCCGAACCGAGCCGGTGAGACTGTCCTCGTTGTATCAGCCATGTTACCTTACCTGCACCTCAAGATTACCGGTAGAGAGTTCGATGGGCATAGCTTTCCTGCGCCCGTCAGTTCCAACGGGAATGGTTCGCTTCAACCATGGTTTGATCCCATAGTTCTGTATATCAATCGATTGTCACTCATATCGGTCACACTGGTCTAAGTATAGCGATGACTAGCTTCCGAAATCGTCAGTGATGGACTTCGCAACGCCCAAACCATACCTCTGCTCTGCCCGATCATGCCTACTCAACCTCGGGGCTGTAATACCAGATGTCGGATTCCCGATATCGATGTTTCCTTCTGTCTTCTCCACACCGGTTCGTCGACCGCTAATACCATTGACACACTTCCATATTCGAGTGCTTATCTTCCCTCGTTCCGCCCGTATATTTGGGGGTCCTGTTTTTCCATGTTCAGGCTGAATTATCACCTACTCGATGTCGAAAGCCAATTGCATTCGCTTAGCAGCTTGCTGCTTTGTCGTTCCTGTGTTTTTTTACGCTGCCTCGCAGCTTAGATCAAGTTGCCCAAATGGGGACGTGCAATGTGCAGGGATATCCGTGGACCATCATCAGGAATATTCGAAGCGCACATCATCTCAGCAATCGTTATCGAAGCTGACACAGACTCCTCACATTTCAGGCGTTAAAGAGCCCTCTGGATTTGCCCTGTATACCAAAAGTGGGGATTCAACGGCTACCCGAATTGCATACGAATCCGCCATGAAGCTACAGTACGCATTGGACAGTACAGATGACCGCCTCGAAGACCCGCACCTCTTCAGCATGGGCCAATACTCGAATACTTTCACGACATATCTCGAAGCATTGCTCTTAGATGAATCCATCGATCGGCAGCCATTCCACAATTTGCGTCAGCAATTCTTCTCATGGTGGCTTCCTTCAGCCGACATTGCCTACCTTCCCTGGGAGCGCCGTGACAGTCCAACGACAGGCATTGTACTTACTGTTGGAAAAGGCAACTTCGTCCTAGCAGCCCACTGCATCCAAACGCTCCGTACGGTTGTAAACTCTACACTCCCTATCGAAGTATTCTATGCCGGCGATGACGATCTACCCGACGTGAAGCGCGAGGAGATCAAGGCGCCGTTGCTTGAAACGATCGATGTCCTTGACCAATTCAACGAGACTATCGCTGCACTACGGAATAGTGGGTACGCGATGAAGCCGTTTGCCGCGCTGGCTAGCAGCTTCGAGCGGGTCATCCTTATTGATGCGGACACCATCTTTCTTCAACGTCCGGACTCCTACTTCGATGAGCATGCTGGCTTGAACGAGACAGGTGAGCCACCTTGGGAGCCATACTTTCTCAATCCATGACGCATTCTGAGTGGCAAGATGCCATTGAGGAGTACTCATTCCATAGTCCCAGCACATGACTCGCGCTTAAAGGGAAGCTGCTGACTCCGAGGTCCCACAGGCATACATTATTTCCACGACCGAGCTTTCCGGGGCAGGAAAACGATGGATTGGATCAAGACGCTCATGCAGGACTCGGAGCCTAGCACGACTCTCAAGGAAAGCTTGTTCTGGCACTATGAGCTGGAACATCAGCAAGAATCCGGGGTCGTCTTCTTCAACAAAGCGATCCCGTCCGCATTCATGAGTCTGCTGTTCACAGCATACATGAACACGCTGAAAGTCAGGGGCGACGTCTACAGCAACGTTGCCGGTACGTATCCCCTACGATTCAGTCCCAAACCACAAGCGCACACACTCACATCACTCCATCATACCAGGCGACAAAGAAACCTTCTGGCTCGCCTCCGAGCTCTCCTCAGCCCCCTACACCTTCGCCCCCAACTACGCCAGCATAATCGGCACCCTCCCCTCCAACCCCACCCTCACCCCCTCCCAGCCCCTAGAAATGTGCAGCGCCCAACCCCTCCACCTCGATCAACACAGCAAACCCTTCTGGTTCAACTCCGGCCTGCGCCTCGAGAAAATGATCGATAGCAGGGAGTATGTCAACCTGACGCACTACATGCCCGGCAGCCGGACGACGATGGACGAGCAGTTTGTGTGGCGCTTTCGGAGCCATCATACTTTTTGTGTGGAGGCGGTGGGGGGGAGGTGGCGGAGTGTGGCGGAGGCGGGCTTGGCGGGTGTGGTGGAGGGGTTGGTGGCGGAGGCGAAGAGGGTGGATTTGAGGTTTTTGGGGCATGAGGGGGGGAGGCATGAGGATGGGGCTTGAGGTGGGGAGGGTGGGTGGTGGCGCGTTTGTGTTTGTTTGCGGATTTGTGTGCGCATGGGAGAGAGGTAATATTTTGGAAGCAATTTGTGTTGTAATGTATAGAATAAGGAGTCTCGGGCGATACTCAGTACGGCCAGAAAGTTAAGCAGAACTCTTGGCGAACTAACAAGGTTTAGGTTAGGCTGAAACATGGTATACTTTACTTACGTCCAAGAGCTGGTACGAATGGTCTCAAAAAGGGGTTCAGATGTTTCCGCAGCTTCTACATTCTCGTGGATAGTAAAGGGGACTTGGTCTATGTGATCACGGACCTATCCATCTAATATTAAAATCTTCCGTGTACCGTAAACTGAAAGCACTTTTGTAAAGAAATGTGTAGCAAGATGTCTAGATCAGATCCGAATTCCCAGTGCGCCAAACAGCTATCATCGCACGCCAAATTATATCCGTTGAGACGCTGAACTTATGTTAGTCGTAGTTTGCGGAATGAGAGGAGTCATGGGTACCCTGCGCTATGCTCATCTACTACTTTGATTCCCATCTTTAGACACTTTTTTGTTGACAAAACAGTTTCTTTCGATGCCCGATGGCTTTCAACCACTACTTTTAAAGTCATCAGTGGTGTTCGCTTTGGTCATCGTATCGCAAGTGTCTTAGTCCTTGTCAAACAATGAGTCCGTAATCAGCACGAAGAACCTGGACTACTTCTTTTCCTTGGCGCGCATCCCCTGCAATATCGCCGCCGCTTTCCGTTCCTCATCGGGCGACTGTCGCTGTTGCTCTTGCGTCCCGTGTTGGGATTGAGTAGCGCGTCCAGCCTGAAATCGCCCACCAGCATCACGACTCCTCAAGAGCGAATGATGACGTCCAACTTGGACGTTGTGTCGTGAGCCTTCGTGTCGAGTATGCTCCTGTGGCTCCGGATTTGCACTGCTTGATCCTGCTCCGTGCATTTGTTCTTGGGACCGGGGCGGTGGTAAGGAACTTCGTAGACCTACACCGTCCACACCTGTGATGCTTCGGTCAGATGGAGGAATTTGGGTTGGTACTCGTAGGTATTGGCCCATGCGTTGATCGTTGATACTTGCAAGATGTCGACCTCGTGACGGCCTTTGGGTTGACTGCCCACCGGGAGGGTCAGCACGATCGCCATCGAGACGGTTATATCCAGATTGACGAGGCGAGGCGCTGCGATCCTTGTCGTCTCGATCTTCTCGTCGCCCTGACATGATGATCTTGAAGTGGTTGTTGGGTGACTGGTGTCGTTCGCTGGAGGAGCACAGAGACTGAGGTTGAGAGTGATGCAGTGTAAGTTGTTCCGTAAGGAATTGGAGTTGCTGATCTTGGGAGAAATCTTGTACGGAAGGTGCAGGTAATGTATCTAATTGTACAAGCTTGAGATCCTGGTAGCAGCGTCTGTTACAGTATGGCGTAAAGACGTTTGATGTCGTATGTCCTGTAGGATGAAGATGATTAGCAAGAGGCGCTCGACAAGCGGAGTTCCAAATACTTCACTGTGATGTATGACTATGATATTCCTTGGGAAATCGGACTTTCACGGTGGAAGCTGGATGCAAAATGATCATGGGAAGCAAAGTGAGGGTGCGGATGACGGTTTCTTTATGGACTGGAGAGTACGGGTGAGAAAAGCACAGACTCTAGAACCCCAACCCAATCCATTGAGCACGCAGCGGCGACAATAATACGATATCACTCAATTAGAAGCTGATACAGCCACGCTGTATTGGGAACATTCCAATGACCCACCTTCATGGTAGTCATCGTGTAGTCGCAATGCACCCAGGACAGCATGTCCACTCAATGACCCGAACCTCGCATGATCCCTCAATATTTGGGTAGCGATCGGGAGACATGGTAACCAACGATTGGTACATGTGAAGGATACCTGGCTGTAGTGCGAGTGGAGCAAGGGTGTACTACCCATTAGAAGGCTTCTTTGGGAAGCTGACTCCTTCGAACTTCATAAGATAGCTGCGTTGCTACGAGATCGGGCGACCTTTTCTATGCATAGCCTCAATGGTGACAAAGACCATATAGATTTGGCGTATCAGGTGCATTATCGCCACTAGGAAAGGGTGATGAGTAGAAGTGTGGGATTATGGCGAAGCAGTGCGGTCGTAAGATCACACGGCCGAGTCGACGATTATGGTCCATAGGCTGTGGTGTTCTCTAGAGGAATTTGCTAGGGATGCCTGCTTGACTGGGAGCGAATTGATTTGCCGGTTATCTCCACACTTCTGGGATATGCTCTATGGTACCAGAGTCTTGCAAATGAACTCAATTAGTCCGACGCCAGATACCTCAACAGAATTTCACCGATAGATTTCCTTCGGCGGTAGCTCAGATGTCCCAAAGTCTTATCTGTCCCGATGTAGCGTAAGGACATGCATCGTTGGCGCAGTACAACAATATACTGGTACGGAACAAAGCTGCGACAGGCCTGACCATGGAATTACATTCCTTCTCGATTCAGTGCGAGACCGAAAAGCGGTTTGGATGAGCGTAGACACTGCGTAATGCTAGAATCATTACAAGTAACAGTGTTCTTACGTTGCCATGTGACTCAAGAAGGAGGAACGATCCTATAAGGCCCGTAGGCCGTCGAGGAGACTGATCTTCAGAAAACCAGTCGTACAAACAGTATGACCCTACCGATTTGAGTAACATGTGGTGCGCAATACCTCATTATAATTGGACAACCCCCAAGTCACCCCCGCGTACAGGGCTGGAAAGTCGGCGAAAATTTACTTACCTCCTGCGAGCGTCGTCATTCGTTTATAGGGCGAAAGGTGTGGCGCCTCGAGTTGGTGCAACCCTCGTATCACCTGAAAGAGCTGGGAGAAGCCTAACATGCAGTCCATTCAAAATTCGCCGTGATAATCCTAGATATAACAACTCGATCGTAACCGTATGGCGATAGTGTCTCCCACTGGATCCAGTCAAATAGTTCACTGGTCTCTCTGCGACTGCCGTACAGCTTGTCACCTACGAGGGTGAAGGAGTAAACAACGACAAGGAGGAGCCAGCGTAGATAAGAAAATCGGTGCTACTATAACGCCTCTCTCGCGGGTGCTGAATCCAAGCGTTGAAGCATGTTGTATCGAATTTGTGAAGAGGCGAACGGGTCCTGGTGAAGGCCAATACGGATGCTTGCATTGTACCTGTAGTTGAGATGCTGCAGAAACTGAGGAAAGGCGAAAGGCGCCTTTGACCTATCAATTACGTAATCTGAGTTTATACTTTTTACAAACTCAGATTGCGTATCGAAAGGTCGAAAAGAACATAATGTAGAGGATCAAATAGATTTAGCGGCTGTTTCTTTTTGCAGTCAGATATAAAGCTGCGAGAGGAACCAACTTCATTCCACCCTTTCCCTATAATTAAGAGGATCACGAGAGCCCTATGAAGAAGGGGGAGAAGAGTGATGGACGTGCAACAAACGAAAAGAATAGACGGGTCATGAAAAGAACCACTGAGAAGGGTGAGACACATATAGACGTGCCTCGAACTCCGTGGAACTAAGCTTGTCACCCAACAATAGGGTAAGGTTGAAGACGGCAATAGTGGTCTTCATGGAGTATCTTCACATATAGGAGCATACAAAGCCTTGCTTACTCAAGATAGATCATGGCAGTAAGAATTTCTGAATACACAGCTCGTGCACAGACACCGCTTGTATGTAGCTAAGTGAATACCTGTGTTTTGATGTTGATTCAGCGCTAAGATGAAGATATCAAAAGGCTTGGCAGGCCACGTCCCGAGAAACTAGCGCGTCCCGGCACGTGACAATCACATCTATTTTTGGATCTTCTCCCTCCTCAGCCCAAAAAGATCAACCAAAGTGCAAGAGTGGGCATGAAGCAGGAAATGCCTTGTCCAGGCTGCTTGATGATCACGAGGAACGGCTTTCACTCAGATACTGATAGCCTGTTTGTCGTGGATCCAGACAGCCTTTATCGACCATCTCCAGTCGCAAAATTAATGCGCACATCTCCTTCCTCCTTTTGAGCTACCGAGGGCTATGAGCATTCCGACGTATCAAGCCTGGGAAGGTCAGATTGGCAGGCTTGGGATATTGTCCGTTTCATCATACCTATTCGTTGTGGCTACAGCTTCAACATCCTGGTGATGGAGCTGCGTTGTACGACAAGTCGGCCGCGGCGATATATTTGAGACGCAGTGAGGGCCAAAATCTCGCAGGATCATTGTGTCTCATATCCTCGAAGCCTTGGGTGGCTAGCGTATCGTCAGTAAGGGTTCATTACCGTCTGCACACTGCACGAGCCCGGCAATACTGTGTCTCTTTTATTCGCGAGTCTGGCTATTCGGTTAAGCCTCATTTTTATTTTGAACGTTTGTATCAGCCTGCAATCATTTGGAAAGAACCCACCAGATTGAGGTTCTTGACAGAATCAGAGAAGTGTGTTGTCGCTGTCTGACTCATCGTCCTAATTTGCTGGATCTCTCGTCTTGTGGTATCGTCTCATATAGGATCGCTGATGGCGGAGAGGTCAATGCGTCGTCCCCAAGACAATATTGGCTGAAGGCTCGAGTAGTGGTCAGTGTGGGTATTGACACATCATGTTTGCGTGCTCGAAGACATAGCTCGAGAAGATCCAGCCCAGCGGAACCGAGCAGCCAAGGGGTTTCGGCTGCTCGTTGGCCAATGCTCGTTGGCCAATGCAAACATGATGGCTGGAGCTATAGTATTTCCATCTTCCAAACATGAGACTCTTGTTCTCTTGCAGCACTTGCTCCCCTTGGCAGAATAGTCCTAACTTAGCGGTGAGCGGGACGACTTCCCCACGAGCAACTCCATAGAAATAGCCACCAATCAATCGAGTCAGTAAGTCGGTGAGAAGCTCAAGCAAACCGGTTCAACCTATATCATATCTTGGTCGACAACCTACTTGGCTACCTGCTACCGTGGCGCCTGTCGTTGACTTTTGTCACAATCTGGCTAACTTCAGCCAGACGAAAAAAGACGTCCTTATCTGTTGTCTCACAAACATCAAATCCTCCCGCAAGCCAGTAGCAGCCGAGTCGTGGTCGCGAATAGCAACCGGACGAAAGAGTGAAACAAGCTCGCTTAAAGGGGGAACTAGCGAGCTGGCAGCCCTAGCGTGTCTCCCAAAGCAGAAGATCAGCACACCCGATTCGTCACAAATCTGGCAAGCCAACTTTGTCCCTATCCAGCCGAGTAATCAGGTATGGGCCATCTTGATCGTCAAAGGTGGCTTGCTCCAGGAGAGTCTGACGATAAGCTACTGCCATGTCCCGAAACATTGGGCTGGACTGTTGTACGATCGGTCCTAGTCCATCCGTTCACCATAACTCTATACCTTGGCTGCTCCTGGCCCTCGGTCATTCTTTCTTTCAAAGGTGTGAAAGTACTATACTTCTCGCCTCAAGGCACGCTCGTTCCCTGTGACTACTACTACAGTATCTGCCAAACATTTCTGCGATGTTGTTCCATCAAATCTGGCTCTCGTTCATTTTGAGTGTTGCTTCAGCGTCTGCAAGACTACCTCCTGTACCTGGCCAGTCCGTATATTACAACTCAACGGGGTTGTCAGGTTCTAACCCTGGCCCAACCCAGGCACCGTCTGGGAGTGGGCTAGGCACAGTCTTTCGCAGAGGCTTGACGGAGGCATCTGCTATTTCGGCCAGCGTTTCTGGTGCTGCCGGTACCAAGTACACCACCAGCACTCAATCCAGCCCGACTGGCAAGCCACCCTTGTCCCCTGGAAGTGTGAAGCCAAGCTACTTTCCAACTGGCAGCGGAGCCTCAACAGCCGCCACAGGCAAGCCTAGCTATGCCTCCAGCAGTATAAAGCGCACTATTCTGTCGACAGGCTTTACGTATGCTAAGCGCGCCATTCCATCATCAGCATTCACATTGGCCTCTACAGGATTCTCACTTAGCAGCGTGACACGGCTTTCGACAGGATACACATACTCCAGATCTATCGTTGGAACAATGTCCACAAGTGCAAGCATCGCTCTACCGAAGTCTTCGCCTATCACTCCCTCGCGCATTTCGACTGGCTTCACCTACTCCGCACCATCGCGTTTACCATCTGGATCCGGATCTTCGGGCCTGACAACCCCAACATTTCGTCCATCAACTGGCCCTACATCCAAACCTTCATCCCTTCCAGTATCAAGTGCAATATCAACTGGCCTTCCTACCTCCCGTAACGTCACATCCTCCAAGACAGCCACCGCCCCATCAAGCACATCGCCATCCGACATGTCTTCCCCATTCAAACTACAAATCTTCGTCATTGCAAACGATGTCGACAGTTCCAACGTCGACGGCTCTTACATTTCGCTTCAATCCAGTGGGGACGGTCAGGACGTACTGCAGATCGTCTCTCATGCAACCGACGCATCATTCTTCACCCTTGCCTCCAAAGGCTTCCTCCAATCCAATAACGAGGCCGCTGGCATTTCCGCTGGTGAATTCTCCGTCAACCTTGTAATGCAGAGCGAGGATACAATCTCCGGTGGATTTACGAAATCAGTCTGTCAGAACTCAGGTGGAGTACTCACTTGTGCGACTGGGAGCAATGTCATCTTCTTTACATGTGACAAGGTTCCCAATGCTTTTGTGGAGGTTGGACCGATTGGTAGTGCGGATAATGCTGGATGTGTGGAGTTTCTGCTGCTTGTGGTTTGGGGTAAATAGATTCGGGATAGGGGGGAGGGGAGATGTTTAGCACGTGGGTAGTTGACGATGAATGATGGGCTTACGGGATGCATGATGTTATACTTCTCACAGTGAGCGGTGTCACGTCACTGCCAATTGCAACAATTTCTCGGAGGAGACTATGACCATATAGACAAGTCACTGGATAAATTCATGAATGACGATTTCTTTCCTTCATTACTGCGTATCTATCATGAAAAGTGCTCCATAGCGTACCTTACTTACATCGCACCTCTTTACTAGACCTTAGACCAGAGTCGCTAACTGTGTTGTATAGCCAAAGCTCACCTAACTTATATACTATAAGGCCCGAAACAAAATACCAATACCACGAAGATCGATTGGACACCATTCGGGCTTATCCCCACCTCCTTTCCTTCCCTATTGGAATTAATGCCCAAATGCAGTCATAGTTGGTAAGTGTAAGAAAGGCTCGGCAATCGTTCTTGCGCATGACAAGACTTGGGTAAAAGGAACGAAAGGTTTTTTTCTCACTAATGATGATTCCGAAAATATACTCAACGTGAACGCTATCTCAATTACCGGCGCCATGCTACATACCTTGGACACAGGCTTCATGTACCAGTGTGGCTCCACTCTTACCATTCAATAAGGCGTTTGCAGTCAAGCTTTGCAGATATTAGCACGGAGACAGACATTTACCCCTGAGTTTGTCGCAAGTAACGCTGCTGTGGACCGGAGGGCTTCGAGCACGATAGAACCATGTCCCAAAACTAATTGCGAACGAGAACTTTCGTTTACAGGAAGTATAAAGCAGCACCGACGTAACATCTTCTGTTACTGATGAAAAACTATCACATCCCTCACTCACTCTCTCTCTCGCTCTCAACGCCAATTTCACCCCCCGCCTTCCCCCCCCCCCCCCCGGCTTTGGACAAACACAATTCAACTTTACTTCCTTAATTATCTCCTATCCATCTTGTCCAAACCTCGCGCATTGCACCAAAAGGCTTCTCACCCTCTCCATTAGACGTCTCTTGGAGATCGCAAGTTTGCTACTTGAATTGGGAATAAGAGTTTGGCCTTTTCAGCGAGTGCATCTGCAAGAGAGGTCTACGTTGAGTGTGAACGAGGGAGGAGATCGTTGCGGGTCGGGTGATCGGAAGGTTGGGATATGGGGTGGGAAGGGGGGGAAGGTGTAGTGGGTGTTGGTTGTTGTGGGTGTTACAGGTGCCGTTGTGGGTGGGGATGGCTGAATGGGGAGAATGCGTGGATTTGTGGGGAGAGAGGCTAGTCTCGTATTGCGGAGATCGCGGTAGGTACAGTGAGCGAGAATTTCTCTTCTAATGCTGACGATAGCAATGTGATCATTGTTCAAGTACCCATGAACGACGACGTGATCGATCCGTGAATCGAAGATGCAATTGTCGCTCTTGCATTAGATCGTTGCCTTGGTAGCTCAGATGTGTTTGTTGTTCGATGGACTAGCTGTCAGCTTGTGCTGTGATTTGTAAGGAGGGTGGAGTGGTGCTCAGGTAGTCTGACACATCATGGTAGATTGATTGAACATATCGGCTTAATGTGGACTGCAAGTGTTCATGGTGATGATGTCTATCGTGGAATCTTACAGATCGCTTTCCCAGAAAATGCAACATTCCCGTCCCTGGGATCTTGTACCTGGCTTGCAGAATTGCCCAAACATGATGCGCAGAACCAAACCAACAAGAACGCAGCATACATTGAAAATCCCAATGAAATTCACCCAAGATGCAATAGCCGATAACTCCTTACCCCGGAACAGCATCGGCTTATTTATTCGTTCAAGCACGGACTACTCCTCGTCTTTGGGTCCTTATAATTCCCCTGCAATGCATTGATTGTCCTCGTTAACATCCGGTGTTTCTCCATCCGAGCATCGACATTTACCATTCCCGACATGGCTACAGGTGGGAGCGACAGGCTTTGTACTCGAAGGCAGCGTGGGTACATTGTCCGCCTTCATCTGCGCAACGATGGCATCTTTGATGGTCGTGTATCCGGAATAGCGTGGATGGAACGGTCGTTGTCTCCAACCGTTTTCTGGTTTGTTGCCTTCATCACCTCTGGAACCAACCCAGGCTGTTACACCCTGGCCTTTGAAGAGATCCTTTGCTTCTGCTGCACTGATCTGTCCCTCCGCCGCTTCTGCGCTTGGCGCACCTTGACCGGTGATCTTCCATGGATAATTGAGGTTCCAGAGATAGACCTTTTTAGAGTGAGTATCCGTGTCAATTTGATCGTTGTACGTTGCCCCAGGCTCGCAGAAACGATGACCGGCAAAGCCCTTGTCAACATCGACGAAGCGGGTTTGTTTCTTGTATTTGGGGTCCTCGGTCACCTTTTTGTAAATTTGGTTGACCTTGGCGACGTGATCGTTGAACGTTTTGCGCAATTCTTTGCTCAGGTATGGAGTAGGCGTCAATACCGCCGACGGTACGTTCCAATACTGGGTGTTGCACCAATCGTCGTAGTCGGTCCCCCAGAACTGAGCGTACCCCGTCACGTAGACTAGAGATGTTAGACTCGAGCTCACGGCTGGGTCTTTGAAAAGATCATCCAGTGTTTTGCGAAGGTCATACTCCAACCCTTGGGGCTTATCAGCAGGCTTGTTGATATACTCCAGCGCACCGTCAAGGACAACGGCACAGTCCCCCTTTCTGTCTTTGTCATCTTTGTATGCTTTCCCATAGTTATGTTGAGGGTCTGGATGATAGATGCAAGCGTCAACGATGTGTCCAAAGCCTGCCTGCTTCCCGCCCGCAGTCATGACAATAAGGTGGGGACTCCCCACTTGCCCCATTTGATGTTCGCCTTTAACTATATTGCCAAATGATCTGCCCGAACACGCAGCGTCGTGTAAAGTTGTTTTCTTGAACCCAGGCCATTTATCATCGCCTTCCAGCTGCGGGCCGTGGGACTCCTTGCTTCGAAGACATTCGCCTTTATTGTCATCATAAAGAAGATCCTTCTTCCAAGCAACACCAGACCCCCAAGAGTCTCCGATGACACTGTATGGCCAAGGTTCTCCAGCCCTTGTGGCAAGTTCGCGAGACGGTAACATAGAAAGAACGCCTGCTGATGCAATGTTGGTCAACCCCAAGATACCAATAAGATGTTTCAGATTCGGAAATTTCTCCATAGCTTGAGGACTCTGATATTATGAAAGAATTTGATGATGATGATTTATAGACGAGTAGGGTGATAGAGGTAGCTGGCTCTAGTTGTATTCAGACTGGAGAAGAGTAGATTATGCGAATAGGAAGTAGAGACGAAAGAGAAGACGGTCTTTATATCCCGAGTCTGCTTCATGCTTACAGCTCTCCATGAACTGAAGAAGAAGGCGCAGTGGATCCTTCCTGTTGAGGCTTAGGACCAACCGCAATCTGCCGTGAGTAAGGAAAATCCTGCATGTTTCAGGGCCAAAGGAATGTATGGAGAAGAAGCGTGAAGAGACTTTAGAAGAAGTGGGAGATAATATTGGTCCTTGAGACGTAGTTTAGGTTGCTAATAGTAAGACTCATAAGCCCAATAGGTTGGTAGGCGAGCGACAAGATGATGAAGAAACACAGAGCATTGGAAGGAAGTTGATCAGTACTGCGCCTCTTAGTTCAGTCAAAGAGAAATTGAGAATTGTTGTGAAGCTACTCCCAGGACTGATTGCTAGGATCAGGTGAAGCAGCTGGAGCTCTCCATTTTCTACCGACGGTGTCAGCTCTGGGCTGTATCCGGGAGTGAACATGGTAGTGTAGAGAAGCCTTATTGAGTAAGCTGGAGGGAACATGAACCTTTCACCATAGGATGAGAAGAATGTTGTGGGAATTGAGGCTATACGAATTCCGAAACATGCAACATAACAATAGTGGGATTCAGAACGAATGGTCAGCCAAGCTTACCCGAGAAATGTCCGAGTGGTATGGCGGAAAATGATCCGCAGGCCGCTATTCCAAATTTGGGGAGGTGTACGCGCACCAGGACAAGGTGTACTAATAATAACTTGGGATCCATGAGGAAGCCTATTGTAGCGATGAGCAGCGGCGTATGAAACATGTTGACACCTTCAGCTCATGCCAATCTTAGGATGTATGTAGTCGAACTGTATGTCACCATTATCTACCGTAAGTGCGAGAGTAGCTTTCCATATTTCGTAGAGACTCTGTTGATACCGATTCTGGCCGTCGTGAACTAATACTACCGGAGCGGATGAACGATCTTCCGAGCTGAGGGCTTGTGGAGCGGCTTCATTCCGCGGTGAGATCCTCGGCTCTAACATATTCTGCTTCAAAAACAACCATGGCAAACACCATGGCTACAATAATAACCTCAGTCCGCACTTTCACCTTGTCTAACAGTATAGGATTTCCAAAAGGAATAGCCACCTTTCAATAAATCTTCAGGACCTACAACACAGAATTTCCTGAAATAGCACTGGATGTGCTACACAATTTCCTTTGGGGCTGAGGCGCTTGACAAGCATCATGATCCTTTTCGGCTGCTCTTCGCTCCTTTATGCCTCCGCTCCTTTTCTTCTACTTTGTTGGATCTTCTAGCAACAGCGAATCTTGTCTTTGGAAGAACTTCTCAACATGCTTCTTGTAACACGACTGCTGGTCTTCGCTGGCAGCATCAATAGCGCCCTTTCGGCGCCAAGGAGCACACAGGAAGTCCTGAGCGTGGATCTCAAATCACAAACATCAGAGGAATCTAGCTTTGGTGTCGGCTTCGACCTGACAGCCTCGTACGGCTCTGCCGCCGTGAGCTTCTCTAACGGCTCCATTGTTACGATCACCATCATCGCCGCCAAGGAGGAGTACAATGAAGTCTTTCAACGTCTATCTCTAGAGTCTTCGAAGCATCTATCGCCACCATACGACAACCTCGGTGGATCCTGGGATGACATGCCAAGGCAATACCTGCGAAAAGCCCGGAAATCGGTCGGTCTGCCGGCCTCATCCGACGTCAGCATTCTTGCAGACATGCTTTCCAAGCTTCGAGCTAACGTAGAAGAGCGAGTGGGACCCATCGTCTCGGCGGGCGTGACGACGCCACATCTTGTTGCTCTTTACGATGAGGATATACGCGATGCTTTTGAATATGTCGGACTGGAGAACGTTGCCTTTCCGGTCGGGAACCCGGGCCACCATCTGCTGTGGCAAACCAGCGCCGCGTATGCGGGCTACGGCTTTGGTCTATGCCCAAGCTACAAGGATCCAATGGCTTGCGAGGACGAGCAGCGGAAGATGCCTGAGATTACCGTGATGGCTGTTTTGTATACACGCACCGCTCTTGCAGTTTCGCTCTCGATCGTGTGGTCGGCGTACTCGCTATGGGAGCCGGATTATCGATACCTGATAGACACCGAGCTGGGCTATGATATGAAGGATCGTTATGAACATGAGGTATACTGGGCCAATGTGAAAGCGAGGCTTCAGGAGATGATGGTCGAGAATCCAGGGTATGACCGGCCGGCGAAGGTGCTGCTCATGGGTGACTGTGTAGAGGATGGTGATTTCCAACGGCAGCTTTTTGAGGCCTTGGGCGAACAGATGGAGACTTTGCCAGAGATACTTGGCTCTCACTCCGACGTCGTTGCGGCTAGAGGAGTAGCGGAGCTTGCAAAGCGTGTGCCTTTCAAGTCCAGCGAAGCACAGGAGTCATATTCACTGTATAGTGGGTCTCGAAGCGCAATACGAGACCCCGTGAAAAAGGCTTAGACAGATCAATTTAATTATCGCTGCGGCTTGGATCGTGCAGCTTGAGAGAGGGAGCAAATACTGAGTCTAGGCTACGGTTTACTTTGTGATCTAGGTAGATAATTCATCTAAGAAAAGACTTGACACTGTGGCAGCGTTTAGTCATACGGGGATCCGATTTTGGTTGACTAAAGCTGACACAACAAAGGTATTGTTGCTGTTGTTGCTCTCTAAGAATTAGGATTCCATCGGACTCGCCACTGTAGCACAAAGCGACGCCCTCCGAGAAACTCCGAGTAAGCGTTTTATTTTCTAGGGCCCTACCACACGCCCCTCGACCCTTTCATGAAATTCATATTGTAATATCGGCAGATACTCCCGCTTAGTCTATTACTCGACATTACAATTTATTCTCAAGTAGCCTGTAGTGGCTAGAGAAATCTCTTCTGCTCGACGGGAGAAGCTCACCAGTATGCGCTGTCAAAGATAAGCCTGCATCGATCAACAAGCCTGTGCCGTTCACATAGCTCGCAGACGGACTGCACATGAAGATGATCACATCTGCTACTTCCTCGACCGTTGCCATCCGTCCGAGCGGCGACATCTTTTTCACGACCAATTCTAACTTCGGGATCTCTTTCAACTTACGATCCATCATTGGAGTATCGACCCACGATGGGCAGATGGCATTGACGCGGATTTGATGTTTCAGGTTATCGACAGCTATTCGTTGTCAATTTGCATATCCCAAAGCCACGAGTAAAGCTATCATAGAGCTGGTATGACCGTTTCCGGATTTCGAGACTGTCTTGAGGCCTCACTTACCTGCAGATTTTGTGATACCGATCACGGCATGCTTCGATGTTGTATATGACAGCATACCTTCAGAAGCCATGTAGGACGCAGCAGAACCCAAGTTGATAATCGACCCTCGACCGAGGCTTCGGGGCCCATGGCGACCTTCGTAGGACAATGGCTCCTGCGCCGACATGGCCTTTGATACGGCGCGCACACAGTGCATGGTACCCTTTGCGTTGATGTTGTTGATCATTTCGTATTGGTCGAGGGATAGGTCCGATGTTCGAGCCATTGATACGTTGCCAATCTAATACCGTATGTAAGTCGGGAATATCTTGTGTATGTACTGATGTATAACGATTCCTTGGACGGAAGGGGCTCTGTGTAGGGATGTCACTAACCCCAGCACTGTTGACGCTGTAATCGATCCGACCGAACTCCTTGACCGCAGCGTCAACCATCTCCTGTACGCTGGCAGGATCGGTTACATCCACCATGACACTCAAAGCTCGGTATTCAGGATGTGTGGCGTGCTGTTTGCTCTTCTCTGCGGTTTCTTGGACTCCTTGTATGTTAATGTCTGCCACGAGCACCCCAGAAGCTCCCGCTTCAGCGAAGGCAAAGGCTGTCTCTTGACCAATACCTCCGGCCGCCTGAGTGAATCATCGTCAGCGAGTACACATTCTTGTACATCGAGGGTCTGACGTACGCCGGTGATGACGGCTACCCCGTTTACCACTGTTCCGGATACCATGGCTAGTGGTGGTAAAGGTAAGATATTGTCGTTGACTCTATAGCTATTATCAATGGCAGATTAGACGTAATATCCGGCAACTAGGCAGAGGGTCTCTTGTTAAAGCAGCTTCAGCAGAGACTAATGGAGCACGAGGTCATCGCTTGGTAATGTGGTGACAGCGCGGTAGAACAACAGCTCGAAGGATCGAAAATGACGTATGGCGGAGGCACAGCCATTATCGGACACACCTCGGAGCCGAGATCTATCAGCGGGATTCCGCCACTAAATATCAGGGATCAGCTATGTTGCATCGAATGTGGTGTTGTATCATGAGAAAGATGGCGACTAGTTAGGATTACTCACGGTAGTCAGTCAGCTTGTTCCTGATATTTTCGTTACAAGTCGTATAGGCGTTTTCAATGCAATAGGTAATAGCCAGGATAGTAAGCTATATAATATCGTAATAAAAGAAGGTGCGGGTAGTAAAGGCAAGGTGTTGGAATTTATTTGGGATGTAGTTCTCCATAACCTGATATATCGTGTCTTTTTACGATAGTATATAGTGGTAGATGCCTTTCCTATTTTTCCGGCCATTAGCAGGTTGGCAGAAGACTTGCTGTACTGTAAGGTGCGCGTCATGCCACTCTACGCTGTACCATACTTCGATAAGACCTCGCCATTAAACCATTGCTGAAATTCCCCTGTCCCCCAATCGGCACAACGGCAAAGCATATCGAGGATCTGGAAGACGCCCACAATAGTCCTCGTCGAGCCCATCTCAATCGGGCCCACGAAGTTACATTGAAAGGTATCACTCTCGAGGTCGTTAACGGCGAAGACCATGTGTAGTTTCCAATCATCGCCCTCGATCTCGATGGCGAGGACCGGCATGTCCAAGCCGTACCCTTCCCTCTTGCGCTTGGTGAACTCCGCGGCGATCCACGCTCCCAGCTGGATCAACGGGTCCCGATCGGTGTTTTGTCGTTTGACTTCGATGTTGACGAACATGGGCGTGAAATTCACGAAGCTGGCGGTCTGGTTGATACTCGGCAGGGAGCCTTCAGAGTATACGCCCCCGGCGAGGATGGCGTGCTTGGTGGATGAGAGGTCGAGGCCAATGGCGGCGTCAATGCGCTTGTCGAGGTCTTTGAATAGCGACTCGGAAGATGTCGGACAAAGCGTGCTCGGGCTGATTTCCACGGCGGTACTACATGACGAGTGATTAGGATTGGGAACTAAGAATGCTGAGTCTAAGTGACTTACAGATCTACCACAGCTAGCTTTGTATCATTCCTTGCATAACGTCTCAGTCGTCGTACCAGATTTAGTAGTGGGCTGATTATAATAGATGTCCAGTGTGCTTCCGTGCAGTCGCCGTGCCGGTACTTGTCCGCCAATCGAAGGACGTCCCATACTGTTAAGTGGATCAGAGTACAGTCTTCTTTTGCGTATCTGGTATGCGAGCCATCGAAATAAGACTCCGGGATCGACGGTTTCGTCTTGTTAGGCGTGTCTGATTCTTTGTTCATCGCCTCCTGTTGACGATGTTGGGTCAGCTGGCCACCGTCATACTTCGTCTAGGGATTGCTTACTTTGAACTCTGCAGGGATGATCCTTTCATCCTTCCGATAGACATGATCAAGCCACAAGCTCTGCAGATTCCCCGTAAGGTAACCTTCGTCTTTGGTAGCTGTCAAAGTCTTGAAAACGATGCGAGGTTCGAGGAAATGCATTCGTGCCCTCTTGTTTACGGGTTTGGAGGTCTTGGACGGTGAGCTAGATTTCTTGGAGGGCGAGCTTGGGGTTGATACGGACGTCTTAGGATTATTGGCGGCTCGTAGTTTTGAGTGCATCTTCTGAGGGTCTGCATGTAGAACAGGGTAGGAGCCACTGGCATAGGGATGCCCGAAGGTCGACAATGCTTCGACCCCCAGCGTGGTCCTTGGTATATCCCGCGCGCCCCTCCCTCTTGCACCCGCTGCTGCCATTTGTTCGCTCTCCATCGAGTTCCTTGGTATATCCCGCGCGCCCCTCCCTCCTGTAACACCTATCGCCAATCCTCTCACAGGACCTCGACTCCCTCGTCCTCTCGCTAGAGTAATAGTGCTTGGGTCCTTTGGCCCTACTCCGTCAGCGATTGATTCTGGTGGTGTCATTTTTCTGAGACGCGCAGACTGTCGGGGTTCTATGGCGAAGTCTTCAGGCATCTTGCGCTTTTGCCTGCTGGAAGAGTGATTGAGCGTTCGATTGCCGTGAGTAGGTTGGAGTGGTACAACACTCTGAACGTGCAGGATTGAGGAGGAGGGGGAGGTATGTAGATCAGGAATCCAATCTTCAATGTTTGTGGGGTCTTTGAGCTCCCCAACCTGCGCACGTAGTCGTTGAAGTGCGTCGTGTGGTCGGAGATTCCTTCTTGACCTGTACCGGCAAATGGACATATTTCGACAAACTGCGTGAAGATAGAGGCATTCGATGGTGTTGTTGACAAAGTTTGGTTCGAGTGCCAAGCCGCGCGGAAGAGGGCTTCCCCTAGTAACTCTCTAGCCTTATAAGGCTTATAGCTAGAGACCTATTCTAATATCTCAGTAGTAGGAAGTAGCCCCTTAGTACTATAGCTATACTATATATTTACTATCTATATATTAAAATACTAAGTATAAATAAATACTACTATAAATATAGACTGATTTAAGGATTCTTATTAGTAAGATTACTTACTTAATTAAGTAGTAATACTCCTTAGTTAGAAATATTAAAATTATAGTATTTCTATACTTTTAATATATATACTTTTACATGCGTTTTGGATGTAATATCCCGCGCAACTTCATGTATCATGTAGGTCAGCATTTGGAGCTGGCATCTACGCGCCGAGTGATGAAACAGTCCCCCGCTGCGCCGCTTCGGAGCTCTAGAAGGTGTAGCGGCACCTGAGAGGCCGACTTAGGCTGTGGAGGCTACGGGAGTTATGCGGTAAGGAATTCTGGTATTACAGGAGTATCGGATGCGTATTTTACTCGCTTTATTAGTGCAGAAGGGCTGAGGATGACAATAACGTTCTACGGTGTTCATATTGATGCGAGACTTTCATGATAGCGAATCGATCAGGAACCATTTTCAGTTGTTCAACCACGAGAGGGGCGCTTTTTCGAGTCCATAGCTCTGGGCACGGATGAACGAGCACATAAGATGTCTAGAAAGGATCCTGGTAGCACCGATACGGGCAGTCATCTAATGTAGTTGCCCAAGACTTCCAAGCTAGAGCTAGCGGAATAGGTTTCTGGCAGACTGCCACACCACCGCCATCAAATGCCTTGCTTTACTGAAGCAAAAAGCGCCATACCCAACCTGATACCAGTCGCCCCACGTAATGCTCCGTAGCCGAGTAACATAAGCATAGTCGAGCACCTGTCGCTCCCACGTAGACAAGTCAATTTCCCCCTTCAGTAACTTCTCCACGAGTAAGGCATCCACAGCCGCTTGATTTGTACTGCAAGCGACGTGGGGCCGAAATTGAACGAGAGCATCCCCGACAAAAAGTAATTTGCCATCATAGAAGCTTGGACGGCTGATGTCAATGTCGGAGATAGAGGAAATGAAGGGCTGGGTCGTCTGGTCGATAAGATCGCAGATTTGGGCGGGGAGAAGGCTACGGGCTGCGGCTCGTTGGTTTGCCCATACTTTGCTCTGCATCTTTCCTATGGGTAGGGTGTGCCGATGGGTATTGCCTTCGGAGTCGGTCATAGCATCCTGTAACTGTGGGGAGTCCGAGGTGAGATTAGTGTACCAGACGAAGTTAAAGAGACGTCTGCCTTCTTGGAGCGCGCCGTTTTCACCAGGAATGTTGTATCTGTGCCAACGTCAGCGAGATGAAGTCTGCTAAGGACTCTTCCAGAAGGGTTTACAAAGCGATATAGCCATTAGGCGCCGTGTGAAGCGTGGTCTTGTTCTCCAAGAGGTCTCTTGTCTGCCGAGCGACTTTTTCCTCCGGGACAGTGCCTCGCCAGGCGACATAGCCGGCATATGTATGGTGAAGGTGAGATTGGAGTAAACCCCGCAGATACGAGTTCGATCCGTCAGCTACAATGACGATATCCGCCTTGATGCGACCAGGAGTCTTCGAAATCATATCATTGTATTCGAGTTCGATCGTGTCTCCAACTTCATGAACATTGGTCACACGTTTTCCTTGGTCATACACTGCACGACCACTGGCTGTCGGCTCGGATGGCGGCCCAGGACAGTATGCCGATTTCAGTCCGTCAAAGTTGGCTCTGAATCTATAGTACAAGACATTCCAGCTTGACATTCGCATAGGTCGGTTGAACTTATGAAGTACTTCGAGGTTCTTGTCGAGGATCTGCACGGTCGAACAGTCAATCGTGTAAGGTTGCTCCTTCAGTAGATCGTGGCGTGTCATAAATGCGTGAGAGTGCTCCATCGTAACGATACCAGCTGCTTGCCCTTCGCGGGTAGCGGAGAGGTGCTGCTCCAGTATTGTGACATTGTGGCCGAGTCTTTTGATGGCGATACCTTGCATCAAGCCGGACAGAGAGCCTCCGACCTGAACAGTTTCAACAGATCATGAACGGTGCGAAGAAGTTGCCAGGTTATGTTACTTACTATCACAACGTCTGAATGCTCCTTGAGCATGCTCAAATCTTTCCACTTGGCTGAGATAAACACCAGAAGACTTCTGGGAAGATGAAACAAGGCACGTCTTGTCAGGGTAGGAAGGATGGATTCTCTACGTTCTCCCGTAGGAGCTGCTGATATCTACCGAACGCTTACTAAGTACTATACTAACTATATATAAACTATACCTTCCTTCTACTTTATAAGTAAAGGAAATAAGAGCCCTTATAATACCTTTAAGTATAAGTAAAATATTATTATTATACCTACTAAGTAAGTAATTATAAGAAGTAAAAGTAAGAGGTAAATAAATAAGTAAGATAAGTAAGTACTTCCTTATTTTTAAATACCTTATAACTTCATTTTTTATTACCTTTCTATCTTATCTTTTTAAAGTAAATAAATAAAGAAGGTATAATAGTTAAGAGGTAAATATTATTTATTATAATATATATTAGAGTATTAATTTAAGAGTAATCTATATCTTTTCTTAAGTAATACTTAAAAGAACTTAGTAGTAAAGATAATATTAATATTAAAAATTAAATAGAAAGTTTTATATAATTTTATATTAAAATCTATTAAGTATTTAAATATTATAATAAAAATCTTATAATCTTCTTTACTATAATAGAAAATACGGGAATTAGGACCTTAAGCTTATCGCAGCTTATTAGTTAGTTAATAAGTACCCCAATTACCCCTCTAGGACTAGCGCGAATATTAAAACTCTAATATTTCTTCCCCTTCTACTTATATCTATACTAATACTTTATAATATTTTCTATATAGATTATATTACTTAGCTTACTTAAAGGTACTTAATACTCTAATAATTATTAAAATTAGTCTATTAATTTAAAAGATATATCTAAATAAATAAATTTCCCTATTAATCTACTCTAACTATCTTATATCTTAGCGCCTCCCTACCGTATTAATAAAATTTTCTTCCTACCTTTTCCCTATTTTTAATACTATAATATAGATATTAATACCTCTCCTTATAATCTATAATATATAAATTATACTAGCCGCCTTTAAATAATATAGTATTACCCTTCCTATATTAAATTTAACTTCTCTAGCTCCCTATTAATACCTTCTAAGCGCCTAGCTCTTTCTAAGCTATACCCTAATACTATTAATAAGAGGATTAGATCTTATAAGACTAATAGTATAAGGCGTATTAGATATCTTAAGAAGATTAATTTAAGTACCTAGGTTAGATCTAGGAACTTATTAGTAAATCCTAGAGATATTATATTAATAGAACCTCGTCCTAGAGAAATATTATTAGGTACTCGCCCTTATATTAACTTTAATAATAGTATTACTCCCTAGTAGCGTATAGCCCTTACTAATATAATTATTTAAGTAGTTATTCTACCTAGGAACGCCTAATAACCTACTCCCCTAGCCTTTAAAGAAGCCCCTTAAGTATTCGCTCCCTAGCCTCCCCCTAAATATAACTAAAGTACCCGTCGCTAGTATACTTAACGGGAGGCTAATATAAAGGATAATACTAAGTACTAACCTCCTATCTAATAAGGCCCGTACTAATAGCGGAATAATTTATATTAGGGGCGGATACTAGGCTAGGGATACTAAGTATATAGGGATCCCTAGATAGTAAGATACCTAGAGCTTTACTAGGTTAATAAATTATCTAATACTACTAGTAATATATACCCCTATTATAATGTACTATTATAGAAAAATAAACGTAGTAACTTAGGGGATAGTTAATAGCCTTACTATAATAGTAGGAAGAATAATTAGCTGTCCCCTAACTAGTTATATAAGCTAGCTAATATAAACTTATTACCTAAGAGGCCTTAAAAGGAGGCTAAGCTTAGGGTATAATTTATTAATAATTTACTTAGTAATATAGATAATATTATTATTAATAGATAGTTTATAAGAAGGAGGACTATACGTAGTAAAGAATTTTTAGATAATATTATTAGCTATATTAATTATCTATCCTTTACTAGTAAGGGTACGACTAATATTAATACCTACGTTAATTAAATTACCTTCTAGATCTAGGGGTCTATTTATTATCTAATAGGTCCTCTTATTACTAATAATAGCCTTAGGCTAAGATTTACCTAAATCTATATACTAGATAATATATAGGAGTAACTAGATATTCGCTATTAATATTTTAATAATTTAAATTAAGATACCCTTACTTCTACTTAGCGTACCCTCTAGTTTATTAACCTATATATTTAGGGGTTTAAATCCTACTATAACCGCCTTAAGAAGGATAAACTATAATATCCTATTAATATAATAAGCGTCTATATTTAATAGCTAAATCCTAAATAATAGGATAAGGGTACTTATAATTACCCTACCTTTATAGAAGTCGCCCGCGTTATAATAACTCCTAATAACGTTATAAGAAGCCGGATTAAGCGGGATATCTATATTAAAACTATTAAGGGGGGCCTTATATTAATCCTTAATTAATATCCTTCTTATATAGCCCTCTAATATCCGCTCCTATTTTTATTTAGCGAATAGTTATAGTATAACTACCTCCTATTAGCCGGCTATTAGATTCTAGGTAATTATCTACTATATATATCGCGATAGAATTATATCGCTAGTACGCTTACCTAATATACCTTAATTAGTAGCGATAATAAACTAGAGTAGGAAGAGGGTAGTAACCCTAAGTAGGAACCTAACTAGAATATTAGTAGTAATAAGTATATACCTTAGGGTTATAGTAGGTCTTAGTAAGTAATAAGATATTAATTTTATATAAAATAGATATAGGTAAGATTATTTAATATATTTCCCTAGTTATTTTTTAGACTCGAATCTACTTAATTATAAGTAGTTCTAAATAATTTAAATCTAATTTAGATCTTATTTAAATAAATAGCTAATTTATATCTAGATTTAGCCTAATTTTTTTAATTATACTATTAATAGTAGATATCTATTTAGCTACTAGGTTACTAATATCTAGATATTAATAGAGCTTAATAACCTAAATTAGTATTATTAAAATTAATAGACTATTTAAGCGGACTACTACTCTAACCTTATAGATAGGCTTAGTACTAATCTAGATATCTCGCTTAAAGATATTAGTAGTAAGGTAACTATACTCCTATTAATAATACTAGGAAGCCTACGTACTATAAAAGCGAGAGTATAAGACGTTATAATAATAGTCTAAAAAAGGGGTAAACCTAATTTTTTTATTACCTTTATATATAATCCTAAGTAGCCTAATATTTAGAGCTTACTAGAACCTAGTTAGATATTAGAGTACTATTATAATCTAATTACCTATATATTTAATTAGAAGCTCTAGGAGCTAATAAAGGACCTCTTTAAGTAATACGTCCTTATTATTTATATAGCCTACTATTATATTATTAAGTTTTAGAAGCGAGGTCTCTTATATACTTATATTCTCCTTATTATATAGGAAGAGGATTAGATCTAGATAGTTAGTAATATTAATAGCTTTATTTAAGTATTTATCCCCCTTTAATAGGATAATAATACGCTATATAAGTTAGTCTTATAATATATAATTTATAATTACTATACTAGCGTCCCTAGTAATAGATATTATAGTTAGGAGAAGAATTATTATAATAAGGCTTTTTTAAAGGATTTTCGCTAAGAGACGTCTTTTATATCTAATAAGAGTTATCCTTTCTATAAATATCTAATTAGCCCCCTTAAACCTAATTCCTTTATTAATAATAGATAGGTTATCCCTTATAACCCGTATCTATTAAAGAAATATAGTACCTATATTAATATTAAGATCTACGGCTCTATTAAGTCTATTATCTATTTATATAAATATATTTATAAGGGACCTAATTAGACTAATATCTCCCTTACTAGGAATTATATATATACTAATAATAATCCCGCTCCTAATAGCTAGCCGTAATAGTAAGGGGAGTTAGTAGATAAGATTATAGAGTTCTAGTCTACTCGCTAGATTAGGTCTATTAAGGCTATCTAGAAGATACTCTTATTTAGTATAAGTATTATAAAGCCTTATATAAAGTATTTATAGATCTACCTCCTAGATTAATAGTATACCCTTTTTAAGCCGGCTAATAACTAGGCTACTAATAAGGCTACTAAATAAAAGCTAATAGATAGTAATAAGCTTTATAAGACTATATTAATAGAGTTTTTTATATAAACTATCTCGCTAAGGAAGCTTATAATAATAGTTAGCTATTACCTTTTATAAAATAGAATAGGAAATATCCTACTATTATAAGGGATCCGCTTAACTATTTATACGCGGATTTTCCTAAGGTCTTTATATAGAATAAAAGAAATAAATAATAGAAAATATATAAAAAAGGAGAGACTCTTAAGCGTATTAATTTTATTAGTCCTAAAACTAAGGATCTTTACTATTACTAACTATTCCTCTATTATATTAAGGGGGCTATATTATTTAATAACCTCTAGATAGTAGATAGCTAGCTAATAGGATAGAAGGAGGCTTATATAAAGCTTAAGTTAATTAAAAATAATAGATATATTAATAAGATCCTTAATAAGGGAAAGGATTTTTAGGGAGGTTATAAGCTACGTAGTCTTTTTATATTAGTATTAGTTAAACTCTAACCTATTAACGCTCTTACCTTATAAAATAAGTATAAGGAGTATATCTTAAATAACTACTTATACCTCTTATAACGAGATTTTTTAACGCTTTAGATACTAGATAATTATTATAAGTAATAGTTATTTATAGAATAGTACGCCCTTTACCTAATTAACGGCTAATTAGAATATTAATTAACCCTTAAATATACTAAGGATCTAACCTAATATAACCTACCTATTCTAACTATTCTATTTAATAATTTTAACGACATTTTAAATAGACTTTTATAGGAAGAAATATCTTACTAAATTACCCCTAATAAGGCTGAGGTCTTATAGAATAGGCTAAATACTAATTAACGCCACGCTACTAATTAGATTATTACTACTATTAATACTAATATAGATAATAAATTTAGTACTCTAGGTATACTATTCTTCCTTAATAGTACTAGGGGGACCGGTAAGATAATAGTATAAAATACTATTATAAAAAGGTTATATTCCTAGTAAAAGGTTACTTTAGTAGTAGTATCTTCTAGTATTATATTAATACTATTATAGGGAGGTTAGACTACTTACTTATAGTTTAAGATACCTCTAGACTCTAATACTACCTCCTTATATAGGATTAAGAAGGGTATAAATCTCGCTAAGCTAATTAAACGAGCTTATATTATCTTTTAGAATAAGTCTCTTATATAGAGTTAATATAATATAGAAGCTATTAGTCGTAGCCTTTAAGATATCTATAATAATAACTAGGCTTATTTTAGGGGTAAGGTAGTCTACTTTTATAGTAACTTCTAATAAATCCTCCTAGTTATTCTAGGAGGATCTAGTAGCTAGGTTATTAAGGCGTATCTTTAAAAGGCCTATTTCTAGAATAAGGTTATACGTTTAAATCTTACTAACCCTAAGCGACTTAATAATCCTAACCTAATAGATATTATATATTATAAACTAGGACTATTTATAAGTAATCTTATTACTATTAGTAATAGTATTAATATCCGGAAAAGCCCTACTACTAATAAAGATATATTATATTAGAAATATAGTTATACCCCTAGAAACGCTATTAATAATTTAGTTAAGAATATCTATACTAATATTAGGATAAATATCTCTTAGAGAGTTTATCTATTAGAATAAGCTATTCTCGCTATTACTAATAAAGATATTACTAGTATTAATACTAAGATAATATTACGTATCCCTAGTAATATAATAATATACTAGAGTATTAATTAGGCTATATTAGAAGAAGATAATAAACTCTTCCCCCCTAAGTACTTTTATAGGTTCTATAAACCCTTCCTACTATCTTATAAGCTATATATTAAGCTAGGCGTACTAGTTATTATACTACTAAGGAACCTTAATCCGCTACGTCTATATAATAGGACCTAATTACAGGTAATAAGATATAGTAAGTATATCTTTAAGAGGGAGATTATAAGTAGTACTTATAATAGTAAGAAGGTAATATTATTTAAGATACTATTATAATCTAAAGAAAATAATAGGCGGATTCCTACCGCCTTTATTTATAAGTAGTACCCTATCTAACTAGTATTTATTATAACTATTAATAAATTATAAGGCTAATTAATAAAGTATATAGGTATTAACTTATAAACTAGGCCTACTTTTAGCTATAATTAGTTATATATAACTCTATTACGGGTAATAAGATAGGGTAACCTCTATATTATTAGGCCTAAAACTCTTAAATATATATCTAGCTAAATAATAAGAAATATTATATATAAGTAGGTACTATTAGATAATAGGTAGACTAGGAATATAACTCCTAATATATTAGTTATAACTAATTATTAACACCTAGATCCTATTAATAGCTATCTAGTAGCCTATTAGAATACTAATTATAATATTAGAAGTATAAAAACGGCTTAATACTATACTTAGTTATATAGTTATATCTTTATATTAGATTATAATATTAGACTTTCTAATAATAAAAATAAGCTATTCTACTATTTAGTTTATTAAATACTACTAGTTAAACTTTAAAGGGCCGGATAAATACTAGGCCGTAGTAACTTAAATATATAATAGATTCCTTTATATTAATATAATAAATCTAGTAGGACTATTAATAGTTATTATAAGAGTATAAAAGATATATTATAATATAAGGGATATAAGGAATTAAGAATAATATTAAATAGTCTAGTAGCGTAGAAGTTATTAGTAGAATAGAATATTATTATACTAGATATCCCGTAATTAGTCGGGTTACTAGTAGATAGTATTAGTCTTTTAATACTTCTATCTTAATAATAATAATATCTTTTCCTAATAATAACTAATATAATAAGTCGTCTAATAATAGTATACTTAATTATACCCTATTAATCCTAAATAGTAATATTATAATATAGTTATAATATAAATAGGTATAATAACTATTTATTAATACTCTAGTACTAGGTAATTATTATAAATAATCTTTAAGGTCTAAAATTAACGTTTTTAGTAATATTTACCTTATAACTCTTATACTACTTAAGGAGGGTCTTAGTATCTATAAAAGTTCGTATAAATATCTATTATATTTAGACTTAAATTTACCTTATAACTACTATTACTTACTAAGAAATAAAAGAATTATACTTTTAAATATACTTTTCTTATATAAAAATCTTGAATTTTTATAGGTATTTTCTAGTAACTTATATTATCTAATATCTAATTTAGTAAAAGTCCTTTAAATAGTATTCTACTTAGTTTTAAGAAGACTTTATAAGAGATTAATTAATTTTAATATACTTACTAGAAAATACCTATAAAAATTCAAGATTTTTACTTAAGAAAAGTATACTTAAAAGTATAGTTCTTTTATTTATTAGTAAGTAATAATAGTTATAAGGTAGATTTAAGTCTAAATATAATAGATACCCCCCTTAAGTATTATAGGAGATATAGGGTAAATATTACTAAAAAATATTAATTTTAAATCTAAGGGATTATTTATAATAGTTACCTAGTACTAGAGTATTAATAAATAGTTATTAGGCCTACTTATATTATAACTCTATTATAATATTACTATTTAAGACTAATAGAATATAACTAAGTATACTATTATTAGATAACTTATTATATTAGTTATTATTAGGAAAAGATATTATTATTATTAAGATAGAAGTATTAAAAGACTAATACTATCTATTAAGTATCTAACTAATTATAAGATATCTAGTATAGTAATATTCTATTTAACTAATAACTTCTATACTACTAGACTATTTAATATAATTCTTAAATTATTATACCCCTTATATTATAATATATCTTTTATACTCTTATAATAACTATTAATAGTTATACTAGATTTATTATATTAATATAGAGGGATCTATTAGATATAAGAGTTTATATAACCTAGTATTTATCTAGTCCTTTAAAGCTTAACTAATAGTATTTAATCTTCTTACTATAATAGAATATATAGAATTTCAAACCTTAAAGATCTTCTAGGCCCCTTATCTAATAGATTATTTACTTTATACCCTTATTTAACTACTTTTAGTTTAGCTTCCTATTATAAAGAATATTAAAGTCCTAACTTCCTTTATATTCTATCTACTTATATACTTATACTTCTTATAATTTTTAAATTATATAAAGTTATTTAACTCCTTTTAAGGAATTTAATACTATTAAAATTATTAAAATCCGTATAATAATTTAAAAGATATATTATAATAAATAGATTTACCTTCTAGGAATCCTATTTCTTAGTATATATTCTTTATATTAACTTTATTAATATTTTTTTCCTATCCTTCTATCTTATACTCTTTCTTTAACCTACTACCTTATAATATCTAATACCCCGTCTAATATATTACAGCCTCTTCTACCTATTACCCGCCTTCTAAACCCCTAGTATTACCCTAACTATACTAGGCTATACTTATTACCCTCCCCTTTATTCTTAACTAATTAACACCCTCTTTCTAATATTAATCCTAATACTATAAGTAATAAACGCCGGCGACTATATAGAAGTAAGGGTATAAGGTGTATTAAGTAGTTAAGAAACTTCTTTATAATATCTTTAACTAATATTATCTATACTTTATATCTTTTCTTTTTACCCTAATACTAATTAATTTTCTATAGAACTTCTTATATCCCCCTTAGTTTTAACGCCCTCCTACTATCTAGTAATTAATTCTACCTTTCTATTCTACTATTTAAGTTATTATTCCCTATTAGAACTAGTAATAACCTACTCCCCTAGTCTTTAAAGAAGCCCTTAAAGAATCTACTCCCTAGCTACCCTCTAAGTACTATAATTAGACCTATTACTAGTATACCCGCTAGTAATCTAATATAGAAGATAATATTAAGTATTAACCTCCGCGCTAGTATAACTTATACTAATAGTAAAATAATATATATAAAGGGTAGATACTAGGCTAGAGATATTAAGTATATAGGGATCCTTATATAGTAAGAGATATAGTACTCTACTAGGTTAATAAATTATTTAACCTCTCTACTAATAGATATTTATATTATAACTAGAAAATACTTATAAAAATTCAAGATTTTTATATTAGAAAATTACTTCTACTACCTAGTATTTAGTAGGTAATATAAAATACGGGGAGTATATTAGATATATTAGTAAATAGGATAAATAGTAGGAAGTATATTAGATATACTAAGCTATTAATAATATAGATATTTCCCTCTATTTAAACTAATATTAGATATATTAATAGGTAAGATAAATAGTAGGAAGTATATTAGATATATTAGTAGGTAGCTTATATATATAATAGTATTAGCTATATTATATATATATAAAGTAATAGATTAATATAGATTATTCTAATAGTATTATATACCTAGTAATAAGATAGATATTTCCCCTTATTTAAACTAATATTAGATATATTAGTAGGTAATATAAATAGTAGAATATATATTAGATATATTAGTAGATAGCTTATATATATAATAGTATTAACTAATATAGTAATAGACTAATATAAATTATTCTAATAGTATTACCTACCTAGTAATAAGATAGATATTTCCCTCTATTTAAGTTAATATTAGATATATTAGTAGGTAGATATTAGATATATTAGTAGGTACTATAAATAGTAGGATTTTTAACTTATAAATATAATAGTATTAGCTAATATAGTAATAGACTAATATAGATTATTCTAATAGTATTACCTACCTAGTAATAAGATAGATATTTCCTTATACTTAAGTTAATATTAGATATATTAGTAGGTAATATAAATAGTAGGGTTTTTAGCCTGTAAATATAATAGTATTAGCTAATATACTAATAGACTAATATAGATTATTCTAATAGTATTCTATACCTATATTAGTAATTCGGGGATAAAAGCCCTAATAGCTAGGGGTAGCTAGGGGCGCCTTAAACTATTAAGTATAAGTACTAGCTCTTAGGCGCTAGGGGCTGAAATCCGTAATACTATATTATTATATATAGATATAATAGAATTAGTAACTTTTATTATTATATACGCGTATATAATTATCTTTATAAACCTCTATTATATTATTATTTATACTTATTTTATATAATACCTTTTTACTACTAACTCTAATATTATTAAGTTAAAATATAATAGTAATATTACTCTTATAATAGTAAGTATAATAGTTTATATATATAGTATTATTTCTAACTACTCTTTAATAAATAAATAGATTAATAAATTATTTATATAATTATAAAGACTTATAATCTAAATTATTACCTAGTCTTAACTTAACCTCCCTATTTAACCGCGCGTATTTTAGGAACTTTTAATACTTTATACTATTATCTATAATAGTTTCTAGTAGCCTAGTTTAGTAATACTATATAATAGCGCTATTCTTCTTTATCCCTAGCTTTTTTATCTAAGCCGTATATATAAGGCCTAGCTTTATCTTTTATTACTTTACTACTCCTTTAACTTTAGTAAGGTACTTATTACCTACTACTTTAAGCTCTATATTAGTACTAATAGGATCCTAGGTAGCCTATTTATTAATTAATAGTTAGCGTATAATTAATATATAACCTTAGGAAAGATAAATATCCTTAATAGTTACTACGTCTTTTTACTTTATAACTATAATTATTTATAAAGACTAGGTATAATTAGAAATTATTAGTATACCTAACTATTATAATCTAATTAAGGTTATACTTTATTATAAATAGCCTCCTCTTAACCCTACTTCTACCTCTATTCCTATTCCTCTTTATCTACCTACTTCTCTATTAGCTAAGGTAGGAGAGAAGTTAGGCTTAAAGAAGGAAAGGTAGCCTAATATTAAGCTAACTTAGGTTAACTTAAGCTAACTTATACTTAAATATTACTAACTTATATTTTATTAGTACTATCTAGTATTTCTCTTATTCCCTAATATTAGTTATAATACTCTCGCTAGCGTATTATATATTAGAGTACTATTTAATAAAGCCTACTATTTAATATTAGCTTATATTTAAATTTAATAATATATTAACTTTCCTTTTAAGTTAACTTTAATCTATTAATTAAAGGCCTCTTTTTATTTCTATTAATAGGAGTACTATCTAAATTATAATATTATCTTTAGGTTAGATTATTAGAATCCGGCTTATAATCTAAGTTATTAAGGTTATTAAGCGAGTCTTTAAATATAAAGTTTATAATTTCCTTATTATTATAGTCTTCCTTTATACCTAAAATTTAGATAATAATAGTATATAATATAATCCTAATTACCTTTTATCTATCTACCCTTTAATAATATTATATCTCCTTAATTTATTTAAAGGGTTTTAAAGATCTTATTAGTATAGCTTTTAAGATTTAAATTTAAAGGCTTATACTCTTAATAATCTAACTCTTAAGCTTTACTATCTATTATAAACTATATTAATATTCTTTAATTATATACTAAATTATTATTAATACTAGAATTATTAATACTAGTATTAAGGGATTAAATATATACTTTATTAGTTTATTTTTTCCTAGGTTTCTATAATTACTAAGGAAAAATAGGGAAGTAATTATCTTAGTAATTATATTACTTAGAAAAGCCTTTAATAGCTTTAACTAAGACTAGGTTAATAAAAGTCTTAGATTTAATTTAAAAACCTATATTATAGATATTAATACTTAGAAAAGCCTTTCCTTTTAAGAGTATCTTTATATACTTATTATAGCTACTAGTAAAGGTATAATAGCTTTATATAATATCTTAAGCCTTCTCTATTATATAACCGCGGATTTTACTAATTCTATTATAAATCTAGTTTAAGGTAAGTAAATTAACTTAGATTTAGTATAATAGATACTAACTTTCCTTACCTCTTATAGTATTAATAGTTTATAAATATTATAGTTATACTACCCTTCTACCTTTATAAGATAATTTATAATTCTTATTTAAATCTTCCTAATTAGTATACTTAGTTATACCTTCTATTATATATTAGCTTATAACTTATACCCTTTATTATAAACGCTTATAGTTATAATTACCTAGATATATAGTATTATATTTACTATAAATACTTTATACCCTAGAGTTAAAACCTATTTAAGGTATTAAGGTATCTAACCTTAAAGGTATTAACCTCTATATAATAGATCGTCGCGGTTAGGTATTTATAAGGGATAGGAGGATACTAATAATAAGGGGTCTCTATTAAAGCCTTTAGAATACTTTAAACTTAACGCGAGTATACTCCCTTATAATTATAATTAAGACTAAGGGGAGTAAGGTTTATACTTATTTTTTTTCTATATATTCTTATTATTAAATAAAATAACTAAGGAGGACTAAGATACTAATAAGTACTATATAAGGTTACTAGTTAATAGTATATTATAGCGTATATTTATAATAGTAATATCCCTAAGTTATTATTATTAATAATAGCGTAGGTCCTTTAATACTTTACTCCTATCCTTAGAGGCTCTAAATAATTAGAAAGCGCGTTATCTAAGGAAAATTTATCCTTAGATAAATAGGTTAATTAGTTATATATATAGTTTATCTAGACTAGGAAGGAAGTCTATATACTTCTAAATAAGATAACTTTTATTTATTTAAAGAAGGGGTTATATTTATATATAGAAGAATAATACGTAGATAATAGTAATTATATTAATAGTAAAGGATTATTAAATAAAGAAAGGATAGATAGAAGAAGATAAGAATTAAAATAAAGGTTAATTAGCTTTTATAATATATTTAATAGCGCGTTTAAGCTAGATCTAGCCTAGATTTAACTTAAACTTAGCTTAAATTTAGTCTAACCGCGCTTTTACTTACGCTAACCTCTTTTTAATATTTATACTTAGTATTACTACTATTATTATTCTACTAATTTATATAAGGAAGAAGTATCTTATAAATATTAGTCCTAGTTATTATAACTTAAAACTTACTAATATTAATACTTATCTTATTTATAATAATAGAGTAACGCGTATACTATATTATACCCTAGATAGAAGAATAATAAATAGTAAATAATTTTAATAATATAATATTTTAATTACTAGCTATTTTCCTATTTATAATTACTATTTATACTAGGAAAAGTATATATAATATATATATATATTTATAAATAACTAGAAGAGCTAGTATATATAATAAGTTATATTTACTTATAATAAGCTATTAGTAGAGAAAATATACGCTTATTAGTATTATTAATAATTAATATATTAGGGCTATTAATTTATATAAAGTAACTTAAAGTATTAGAAAAGTAGTCTTAAATAAATTATATACCTAGATAATTATTACTTATAAGTATAAATAGTAGTAGCTTAGATTATTTAGTCTCTAACTTTATCTTAGCTAAGTATAAAGATACCTCTCTACTAAGACGCTAGGTATACTTTATAAGTAGCTTTATATAGTTAGGGTATACTATATTAATATAAGATTCTCCTCGCTTAAATACTAGGTAAGTATAGTAGATAGTAGGGACTATTAATAATTAATACTCTATCTTTAAAAGCTAGGATTATTATATATAATAAGATAAGGGTATTAGCTCGCTAATATTAATAGTAGAACCTATAAAGTATTACCTAGGTTTTATTAATATTAACGCCTATCTTATTTATAATAATTAAGTAATATATTAGCTAAGTTATACCTTAAATTATAGAATATAAGTAGAGGTAGATTATATTATTAAAGGGGTAAGTAATATCCCTATTAATAATAACCCCTAGTACTAGATTTTTATTCTTATTAGATATAGGACCTATTAAGGGAAGGAAGTAAATATAATATTACTTCTTAGTTATAATAATAGTAAACTTAAGTTATATAAAGGATTAGTTATTATAAATAAAATTATTAGTATAAACTTACTATATAAAATAGATCCTTATTATTAAGCTAATTAAAGATAAGCTTTATATTTATAACTTTATCTTTTAAAGTATTAATATACTACGCCTTAGAAATACTATTATAGAAATAGTAAATATACTTTAATAATTAGCTACGGCTAATATTCTTAATCTACTAATTTATAAGAGGAAGAAGTATACTAGTAATATTAGTCCTAGTAATTATCTTAATACGCGAACTATTAAACTAAATAGCTATATTATAATAAGAGTAGGTCTTATTAAGTAAGATAGTTATAATAGTTATAGACGCTTACTTAAGACCTAGTACTATATAAGAGACGTTAGCTCTAATAATTATAATAGGAATAGTAAGCTAATAAATATATACTTATTAGTTAAAGCTAACTTACTACCTTAATTACTAATATAGTACCTCCTAGCTTATAATTAAACTTTATTAGGATATTTAAGTAATACTAGGGAGTATTTTTAATAATATAGCTAGCTTATATATATTATAATATAACTTTAAAGTAGTAGTTATAATTCTTCTTTATATAGTAATATATATCTAAAGCCTTATTTAATAAGATAATTATAATTATTTATAATTAAGTATTAGCTTTATTACTAGCTTATTAGAAATATTTAGTAATTATACTAGTATTATTAGCCTCTCTTATAATAATTACAGGCTTATACTTTATAATAATACTACTATAACCGCGGTAAAGATCTAGGAAATTCCTCTTAAAGTTATTAATCTACTTATAAGTAGGAGGGGCCGAGTAGTCTCTAGATATAAGGATAATAATACCCTAGGATTTAAGAGGAGTAGTATTAAGTAAGAAGAAGACTTTACCTCTTAAATACTAGCGGCTAGAGTATAAAGGCTTTACTATTATATTCTTTATAAATAGGACTTTAAGTAGCTCTAGAATATAAGTATTAGTCTTTATTATATCCTTACTAATTCTTATATTATATCCTTTAAGTATAAGATCTTCTTTTTAGTAGAGAAACTTTAAGCTAGTCTATATAGTAATATAATATTTAGGTAGCTTAGAGATAGTAAACTTAATTATATTAATAGTCTAATATAATTATTAGTAGCTATTATTTAATAGATATAAAGTATTTTATACCTATTTCTTATTAAGCTTATAAGGGTATTTCTAAGTAGGAGTTATAATTACTAATTCTATAAGATAGAGAATATCCCGCTTATAAGTCTCTAGAACTAGTAATTACTACTTATTAATATAGATATTAAAATTTTCTAGCTTAACTTAACCTAATTTTAGCCTAACTTTAGTAAATAAATCCTTTTATATTAACTTTCTATTAAAAGCGTATCTTATTATAAGGTTAGGACTATATTTTACCTTAATCTAGCTTAAATCTACCTAAGTTATCTTTAATAGAATAATATATATTAATATATATTACTCTACCTTTAAATATTTAATCTTATAAATACCTAAGTCTTATAAATAGTAGTACTAAGCTCTATATATAAGTATAATATATAATACTATTAATATATAGTATTAATTATTCTATATAACTAGGATATTAATAGCGTCTTAATACTTATAAATATAGGATTAGATTAAATATTAAGGTTTATAGTTATTATAATAGTAGTCTTTATAAGGGTTAATATAGTCCCTATTATCTTTAAGAATATTATTAGTATATCTAGTTATTCCTTATAAAGTAGCTTACTTAATTTAAGGTCTCTCTCTTATAAATAGGCTTCCTTTACTATCTTTTATATCTTTAGAACTTTAAACTCTATATATAGACTTTAGTCGAGATCCTTAAGCTTATAAATATACTAGATTAGTAAATATTAGTATTCGTTATAATATATTAAAGATATAAAGATATTCTTAAAATAAAGAGGAAGCTAAGTAGGATTTTATACCTTTATTTATATTTAGATAATTAAAGAACTTACTCTTTATATTAGAAAGATAGTTTTTATAAATAAGGATATTATTATAATACTCTTTCTAAAGTAGCTTTACTAGATTATTCCTACTTATTAAACCTCTAAGTAATATTTTATAATTTATAATTAAAATTAATTAAGTATATAACCTTTCTTTATACGCGTAGTTTTAAGGTCTTTATATATCTTCTAGATTACTTTATTTATATAATTCTACTTAGCCTTATAAGTAATAGTATATAAGAATAGGAGATTACTACTTAATTATAATATTCTCGTAGCGTTAATTATAAATTTAAAATCTATAATTATTAATATCTTAGAATTTACCTCCTTAAATATCTTTAACTTTTAATACTAATTACTCTAATTCTTCTACTTTTATTCTTACTAGGCTCTACTTAATAGCTTCTACTATATTATATTCCTATTTAAAGCCGCTTAGTATTTCTTAGAGAATTTACTTTATACTTATTATTAGTATAACTTAAGTTTTATAAGTAGCTCTCTATTCTAATAACTCCGCTTATACCTCTAAATAAGGAAGCTAGGTAGAAGATTAATAAAGGTCTTAATTAAATTATAAGTAGTTAATATAATAATTATATCTCTTAGGCTTTCTATTAATTTATTAATAGTCTTATTTAAAGCCGCGAGCCTAGCTTTTAAGAATAGACTACTAAAAATATCTATTAATCTTATAATATTAGCGGGATTAGTATTAATAATTATACTACTTAAAGTAGTAAATTAAAAGTAGTATCCTAGTCTATCTATTTCTATATCTAGTAGTATCCTTTATAATACTTCCTAGTATTCTTTATAATATAACTTTTATTTATAATAGCTAAGTTATAATAGAGGTAGCTAACTATCTCTTTATCTATTAACTTTTCCTTCTTCTAATATATCTACCTATATATCTTAGTAAAGGTATTCTATACTTTCTTAGATCTTATTTATATCTATTATATAGTTAGATTCTAAATTAAAGTACTCTAGGTAGTTAAGAAGCCTTATTATCTTATATAAGTACCCTTACTCTTCTTTAGAAATTATACTTTAAGGTATCTTCTATCTTTAAGTATATTTATATCTAGTAAGGTATTTATAAGTAAAGTAAGCTTTATATCTATTATTCCCTTATATTTACTAATAAGTTAAATATATAAATTACTAAAATCTAAGAGATCTTTAAGTTCTACTAGTTATAAAGAGATATTATTACTTAGTATAAAGAATATTAATAATATATATATTATATAAGTATTAAAATCTTTATAACTTTAATTAATAGAGATATAATTAACCTAACTTTTTATAAGATATTAATTCTAAGGGCCGCGCCGTCTTTATAGTAATAATAATATTTAAGTTTTTTATACTATTCTTAAAGTATTTTTTACGGTTAATATTATAATTAATAATAAAGAATTATATATCTAATAGCTTCCTACGCCTTAATATAATATTAATTAGTTAAAGTACTTATATATTAAGATTATAAATCCTACCTTCCCTAATCCTATTTTATATTCTAAGAGTACTTAGCGAGCTAATATTAAAGGGTAGTATAATAAGAATATATAAGACTACTAATAGTATAAAGATATTATATTTAAGGTAGTAATAGAGTATTTATATTAATACTCTTCTAGAACTTTAAGAGCTTAAGGAATTAAGCTACGCGTACTTAAATTTTATCTTACTTATACTTATATAAATAGTTATCCCTAGAATACTAGAATCTAAGAAGGTTAATTAAGAAGATTTTATATAAGATAAGTTTAATATATAGAGTATTAATATCTATATTATTAGTATTAAAATATCTATTACTCTCCTTATATTTATCTAGCTTTACTTAAGCTTAGGGTTCTATTATATTAAATAGTAGGATTAAGTAGGAGTAAATAGGATAGAGGAAGAAGATAGTAATATTTTTAGCTTAATATACGCGCTTAACTTCTACTTTTATTTATATTAATATTATATAATATCTTCTATCCCCTCTCTCCTTTTACTCCTATTATAGACTTTTCTTAACCTTTTTACTATATAATAACTACTAGGCTATACTATTATTAGAGTAATACTTATATACTTAGAAGGAGTAATATAAGTACTTAGTAGGATCTAATTATTAATATTAATATAGAGATAAAGGAAAGACTTAGAGTTTAAAGGAGAATAAAGGTAACTTATACGGCTTTAAACTTAGAGGATTTACCTCTAAATAAGATAGGAAGCGATTATAATAGCTAGATATTAGAAGATCCCTAACTAATATAAGCGCTAGATTAGTAAGAGGTAATATTATAAGAGGTTTAAAGGGTTTAAAGGAGGCTTATTATTTAATACTTACTACTTATAAGTTAGTATATCTTATTAAAGGTAGGAAACTTAGCTAACTAATATTATCTTATATTATAACTAAGATCTTTATATTTCTTAGTCCTTACTTTATATACTAGTAGATAGTAGTTTATAAATACTTATTATTTATAATACTTAGAGTATTATTATTAATATTATATATTAGAGTAAGTTTAAATATACTATTAATTAAATATCTTACTTTAAGTCTAAACTAAAGTTTCTTATAATAGAGATTAATAAGTAGTAATACTTTATCTCTACCCTACTTTATAATTATCCTAGCTCTTATTTTATAAGGAGTTATAATTATACTTATATAGAATAGTTAATAATTAAATTTAAAGTCTTCTAATACCTATTTAAAAGGAGGATAATATATAAGAGGGTTTAAAGTAGATTCTTATTTAATATATTTAGTATTACTACTTCTACCTTTAACTAGCTCTTAAGTATTTCTTCTTTTAAAATAGTTAAAGGATTAATATTTAGCTTTATAAGTATACTTATATAAGTAGATATATAGTAGTATAACTTAATAATACCTCGCTTATAACCTTTAATAAAGAGCTTCTCCTTAAACTTTAAAGTAAGGGTTAGATTATACTCCTTCTATAATCTATTAAGCTTTAATCTAGTAGATAATAAACTTAAGAGCTTATTAGTAAAAATACTATATATCTTAATAAGCTTTATAGTTATATTAAAGAGGTTATTAATTATCTACTTATAACTAGATAGGTATATACCTAAGATATATTTCTTTAATTATATATTTATTAATAACCCTTATTTATACCTATAATTATCTTTTAACTTAAGTAGGCTTATATTTATAATAGAGAATAAGGTGAAAATTAGTAAAAAGTAGTAATAAAGGTAATAGCTTAGGATACCTTTTATAAGTATCTTAATAATAATAGGTAATATTTAAGAGAAGTAATAACTCTAGTTAAGTAGTAAGTCTATATTATAATAAGCTTTTAATAAGGAGGAATTATAGCCTTAAGGATAGTATAAAACCTAGGCGAAATTAGGTAATATTAGGTTAATTAATACTAAGAGCTTATTAATACTTATATTAAAATACTTTAAATAAAGATATAAGGTAGTTATAAGAGGATTAATAATAAACTTAAATAACGCGTTAATAGATAATACGCGCTAGCTTATTAATACTTAGTATAAGCTTTTAAGTAGAAGTTAGGTTAAATTTAACTTAACTTAGGTATTTAAGCGAGCTAATATAGTAATTATAAATCTAACTAGATTTATTAAAGTATATCTAATATATTTTAACTACGCTTTAAACCTTTTATCCTTATTACTATTACTACTACCCTTACTATCTTTAACTTTAGCCTCCTCCGCGGTTTTAAAGGTATCCTTTAAAAACTTAGACTTCTTTACCTACTTCTCCTTAACTATCTACTTAATAAGTATATTTAAATAGAGAATATAATAATATATATCCTCCTTCTACTCTAGGTAATAAGCCCGCTTTAATACCTAGAGATATAGGCTTAAATTATATATAAGCTTTATAATAATTATAATAGTAGCTCTATAAAGTATTAGCCTAGTCTCTATTATCTTTATTAACCCTATTAATACGTTTAACTAATCTTTATATTTTAACTTACTTATATTAGGGTTTACCTCCTATTAAAAGGCCTCCTTTACTATATTTTACTTCTTTAAAGGTCTAAAAAATATATATAAACTTTTATAAAGATCCTTATACTTATAGATATATTAAATTAGTAAAATTAATATTCGCCGTAGTATATTAAAGATATAAAGATATTTTTATAATATAAAAAGATCTAAGATATAGTATATTAATAGTAGTAGGTCTTAGGTAAAAGAAGAACTTACTCTTTCTATTATAAAGGTAATTTCTAGAAAGGAGGAAAGAATTAGGATATACGCCTACTAATACTTTTATAAAATCTAAATAATATCTTAAAGTATAAAGTAATCCGCTATTATTTTAATATAATATTTATTAAGTATATAACTATCTATTATACGCCTAGTATTATTATCTTAATTAATCTTCTAGATTATATTATTTAAAAACTTCTACTTAACCTTATTTATAAATTATATACGCGTCTATCTAAACTAATAAAAGATAATTATAAGGGCTTATAAGTATTTTATAATCGCTATAATAGTAGCCGACTTATATAAGAAACCGTATACTTATACTAAGTATAAGCGCGGGTAAAAACCCTTACCTTTCCTACCTTCTTTATAACTTCTATTCCGTTTTCTCTTTATATTATATTTAGTCCTTTATAGTAATAGGCGGTCGTATTTACTACTATATTAGTCTAGCTCCCTAGGGCCGGCTTATATACTATAAAAGCGAAATTCGCTCTAGTAGTAAAGATTTACGTTTAAGGTTAGCTCTAGTATAACTACTTCGCTACGAGTAAGAACTAGCCTAGTAGCCTAGTCTAAATTATCTATCTTACTACTCGTTTTACCCCCCCCGCGTTTACGAGTATCCTGTAGGTATCTACCGCGCCTAAAGTATCCTTTAGCTCCTAGCGGCGGTCCTAGAGCCTAGGGTAATAGATAAGGATATACTTCGTATCCTACCTGCGCTAGCCGTACCCGCAGCTTGCGGATATATAGCTGGGGACTCTATACTAGTATAAGAAGGCGGCTAGCCCGATCTTTCCCGTCCTTATCTGCGTAAGGACGGAGCTCTCAGCCTTCTAAAGGCCCTTAGGGTTAGGGTTAGGGTTAGGGTTAGGGTTAGGGTTAGGGTTAGGGTTAGGGTTAGGGTTAGGGTTAGGGTTAGGGTTAGGGTTAGGGTTAGGGTTAGGGTTAGGGTTAGGGTTAGGGTTAGGG
>JAABUP010000434.1_pt1 | contig 92683 bp, 130 predicted proteins | sample 5559201 | NCBI WGS metagenome assembly JAABUP01 (sample SAMN10711887, study PRJNA513373) | rock metagenome | isolation source: Antarctica rocks | place: Antarctica | reverse complement strand
GAATTGATGCTGAGCTTGTCTTATAATTGCAACTCCTGCAGCGCTGCAACATGGATGTCTGTCATGTGCTGCAGTTGGGTGGCAGCATTGAAGGCATCACAGTCACCTACTGTGAAACTGACATACAGACATACATGTGACATGAAGTGTGCAGTCTGGGGTCCCTGCAGGCAGGCCTTCGTACAAAGCTGCTTTGCCTGCAACCTGCCCCTCTGTTGTCTTGACTGCGTGTTGAATCTGCACTATATTTATGCTGATAGGGCTGTTTGTTCACAGGCAGTAAAATCTGCCTGCAGGTAAAGGCATCAGCAAAATATTGATGTCACCACAAATAGGCAGGGGCATGACCAATTTTGCCCATGTGGTACATGCCATGTATACCAGCACACACATTGTCAACTTGCCTTCTGTGCCCAAATTCTGTGTTGCTGATCCTGTCTGCAAGGTGGCATGCACTGTCTCTGGCAACAGCTACATCACTTGCCAGGCCTCTTCAGCAAGCCCTTGTGCTCATGCAGTGACTGCAAGCCTTGATAGTGAGGTCCATCTCGGTCACGCAAGTGGGGCCGTTCAACAGGCTGCTCCTCAATCAGATGTAAATGAGATCTAGCGGGCCAAGGATTGCCATGGTTTCAGTTAGTTACTGTCTTGAATGCACTTTCACAGCAAGCTGTGCAGGAACTGACCCAGCTTGGCAGGCACCTGTAAGGAAGCGGTCACCAATGATCATTGCAAAGCACAGGCTACGATACGCCAGACTACAGGGACATGCAAGGCGTGTGATGTTGTGGCTTCAGAAGACAGTCAGCGCATGATGTGGCCGTGCTCGTGTGCTTTTGATGCTTTAACTGACAGCAAACAATGAGGGATGTCACAGGCCGTCAAGGCTGAGACAGCCAGATGCTGCAGTTGTGATCGACAGAATGGCACAGTACAAATGCTGCTTCGCCCCTGCGTCTTTACTCCGTGCAAGTACAACACAAAGGGCTGGCTCTGATTTGCATGACCTGATTAGGCAGAAGTCAACGTTCACCTAATGGGCTTTGCCGTGACAGCGTGGTGATCAGTGGAGGATACTTGAAGATCTTGGCTCCGCCCACCAGGCTTCACACCCCGAGTGAGACTCGTGTGCCTTGCAGCGCAAGCGTAGACGACGAAGAGCCAAGTAAGAGCTGCTGGCGGCCAGCTCCGCAGGTATGACGTCCCATGCGCTGATGAGGGGTGCTTTTAGTCATGGCAAAATGTCTCCCTTGATGGCAGTCATTGCCAGTACCCATATGGCAGACATTGATCGACCACTTTATTAGCCGTCTGCATTTTGACAATCAATGTGCTCACGCCTGCTAGCCTAGCACGTCTGGTCTCCTGTATAGAAGCTGATGAGGACTAGAACGGGCCAAGGAGATTGTGTCCAACATACACATGACACATGACTAGATATACAAGAGTCTGTAGAATAGTCTAACTAGAAGACATCGATACTCTGATTGCAGCTGCAGAGCCATGCTTTGAAAGCCGCAATATTGTAGCACGTCAAGGATCCCTTAGTTCTGAAAGCAACGCATTTACGCCTGCGCTATCCTAAAGGTTCTACATGACCAAGGTCCTTTGATTGCTGCTGCTGACAGCTATATAGTACATTGGCTATAGTATATTGGCTGGTAACCTGGCGGTATAGACATGTCAACCACCAGGCAGACTCTCGACAAGCGGCACTTGGAGGTACCGCATGGTGATCATAACTATCAGACCGGTGACTACAGATGCCCCCTCACTCCATATGGAAAGCCCAAAACAGTAGTCCCTGCATGGCGTATCAGAGCCCTAAGCACTGTTCCATGCAGAGGTTCTGAGTGCTGATGCAGCATGCAGATAAGTGATTTAGCATGTGACAGACGGAGCTGTGCTTGAATCCATTGCAGCATTGCCAGAGCATTGATGCGTGCTGTATTCATGAGCTTATCTGCTACACGTAAATGCATACATATGTGCAACAATGCATCATTGGGTGGACCTGATGTGATCTTTGCACATGTGCAGCACCATTAAACACATGATTTGACAGATACCAAGCACCAAGCAAAGCAACAACGATACTGACCAGGAGTTCCAGATGCCCCGCCAGTACAGTACAACGCCTGTGATGGCAATGAGAGTATAGAAGTTTGCACGCACGTCAAAGCGTCCGTTCTCTTCAAATGCAGCTGCTACAGCTTCCTGGACTGCATCGGTTACCGCGTCTTGGACAACCTGCAGAACATTACGCCGCTGCATCTTGACTTTTGGTCCTGAGTCATTGACTGCACTTGTGAGTCAAGTGTGCCCTGGACACATTAATGTCCTGATTAGCACTGCCACTGGTGAAACAAGCATTCAAGTCCAGACCTGGCAGTGTCCAGATCTGGACATGCCAGCTGCATGTGCCAACATTCAAAATGAAATAACATGAGGCAGGAACAGTCCACTACACACCTCCTGGACTGCATCTTGCACTGCCTCTTGAATAGCATCTTGGACTGCCTCTTGGACAAAGTCTACTTCCACTCTGTTGTTGTCCTTATCACCCTCCTCAAGCTCGTCCTCTGCCTGACCGGCATCATCATCATCCGCTTGCCTGTTGACCACGATTGTAAATGCCACATCTGAGCTCTGCATGAGGCAAATGAAATCACAGGGTGGACTCACGTGGAGAACACAACCAGCTCAAGCTGAGTGTAGTGATCTCTTAGACGAGGCTCAGCTGTGTGAGGCCACCAACGAGGACTATGAAGGAAAGGAGGTAAAGGAGGATGATGTGATATGCTGACCCTCGTTGTGTGAATCTGCGTCATGCGAAGTTTTGAACAAATTTGAAGGGGTTCGCCTGGCACCTACAAGCGTAGAATTTCTGCTTCTAATCCGTTCAGTTGTGCTTCGACTTCGGCGTGCGCTTCTTGAATCCGGAGTGTCGCTATCGCTGTTGTTGAAAATGGTGACAACGTTGTCGCCGTCCTCCAGCAGAGGCGTTTCCGCTCCATCGTCGTCTTCCTTATTTATGCGCATGTCCTCGCCCAAGATCACGCCTTAGGTCACCATCGAGGGGTGGGACCAAATGCTGCAGTCCGTCTCAAATAAGCAGCAGCACCCAGCATAATGCATATTGGCGTCAATACACTTGCACAGGCTCTTGCCTACCCGCTCAGTGCCTTCCTGTTTACCGCCTCAGATGATAAATGCAGTGGGAAGCGTTTCGCATGATATAGCTGCGACTCTGTATGATTGTAACCTACCTAGGTAGGCACTTCATCAGGCACCGCAGATCAGCGCATCAGACAAACAAATCCACATTGTCCAGTCAGTACTGTCATTTCCAAGGAGAATTACGTAATGTACGTTGTATACAAGCCCACTGCACGTGCGATAGATGATGCACAAAGCAGTCGGACAGGCATGCAGTTCCAGATGTCCCGTCATAGACAATGCTGTGCTAGGCAATGCAGCCCAATGACCAAATATGTTGAGACCTCAATACACACAGAAAGCAGCATTTTTTGGAACTGAATCAACCATCAGGTTGGGAACACAACAGAACCCAGCAGCTCAAGCTTGCTGGTACTATATAGATTGGACAGTGAGCCTGATCAGCTCTTGTAAGTTGCACAGGCCTTTTGGTCACCGTATGAAGTACAGCAACCTACTTGTTGGTAAGATAGACCAACGACTATGCGGCCCACTGCCACGTCTAGCTACCAAAGTGTACAACAGGGCTAAAGCAGCTTTTGCCAATGTGTGGCAATATTCTTGCACAGACAGGTGACTGGCACTTCATTCTTTCCATAGTCCCTCTTGTTTCAACTTTTGTCTGTAGGCATCCTTCTCATTGACTTCAAGCTGTGCATCAAACTCCCGTAGCTCGTTGGCTAGCTTCTGACTTTCCTCTTCATACTGTCTCTGCTGTTTCTGCTCCTCAGTCTCAGCTGCAGGTACAGACTCTTTCGCAACTGCTTCCGCCGCATCAGGGTATATTTGGGTTGTCTGCTTGGGAATGAAAGCCTTAAAGCCAGCTACAGCTGCGGCTCCTATGCCAAGCCCTGTAGCTGTCAGCCCCTGCAGCAGCTCAAAGAAAAATTGGCACACCTCACAGTGCAGCACATGCTGCTTGTGCCTCCAGGACTGGCCGTGCTACTTTCTTCAACAAGACATGTAGGTTCAAGTTGACCAAAACCCATTTGCCAGCAAGCCAATTTGCATGCTAGGCATGTTGCACACATAGGGCAAAGATGACTTACCAATGTTAGAACTGCAGGGAAAACAAACAGCCCTCCGAGTGATAGAAGAACAGCAGCAGCAGGTATGACCCACACAAATGACATGACTGCCAGAGACGTGCTAATCAGCGCTCCAAGACCAACAGCCAGAGCCAGGAATGTTGCAATAATTGGGCCTGCAAAAGCACAGCACAGTGTCACTTGAGTTTGCATGCACAATGTTGCAGACACAAGCCAAGAGCACAGCCAATGTGAGAAACATGCCACGATACTAAATTGCCAGAACGCCGGTTCATGACCTCACCTGCAACCAGGGTAGCCACAGCCCCAATGCCAAACAATGCAAGGGAGCTTGTCTTCCAAGATGGCTGGGAGCCGCCAACCTCTATCTTGGGTATTCTGAAGTCCATGTTGCCAGACTTGAAAGGCTGCATTGGCATCTGCTGCTTCGCCTGCCGCAGCTGCTGCTCTGCTTGCTGAAACAGCCTTTGTCCCTGCTGGAAGTCACCTTTCTTGAAGAGCTTCTCGCCCTCTGCGAACAAATCCTTAGCATCATTGAAGCTGTCCTTGCCGCTCTGGAAGAAGTCATCTTTGAAGAAAGAATCTCTTCCTCGTTTACTGCTGCAGACTTTGATCTTTTGTCTGCACCTGCACACACTCGAGGTCAACGCGCTGAGCTTCTCAGCAGTACACTGAAACGAAAGCCGAAAGCAAAGATGCAAGAACCTTGGGTGCAGTTGCTTTGCTGTGTGCCACCACTGCAAGCTTGTTAACGATGTGGCGTCAGGGGTGCACTGTCTCAAAAGCGAGTGTCTTGGACCAGCAAGCAGCGGCTGATGGAGACAGTGGTGCATCAGACTGGCGGTCATACTCTGTCTGCGCTTAAATGCAAAGGTGCTACTGTGCTCTGCGACCGGCGAAAGAATGTCTCGCTGCTTCTGAGGTCAGCCAGCTGCTGTCTTCTTGAGGTAGCTGAAACGGAATCTGACACAGCAGCTTGCACAGACAGACTGCTCCAGGGTCTGCCAAGTTGACAGTGCCAACTCAGGCGGCAGTCCGGCGCCCGGTTTTGACACTGCCTCTAGCGCTCCTTGCAGGTGATCTGCGTTCACCCGCACGAGCAATCACGCCAAGTCTGTGAATCACAGACTGTGATATGGCATAAGTTAGATTAGAGTGACACGGCCTTATGGACAGAAGGTGGCGCGGGCAGCAAGGCCAGAATGCTTTGCAGTCCCTGCGATCGTTTTACGAATACAAAGACTCGTTGCCGGTGCTGTCCAGTGACTGGCGCTGTGCAGCTGCAGCTGACGTGTATTCTACATACAGCTGTCTTCATGCTGCGGGCAGAGAGACCGACGTCACGTGCAGCTCTGGAGCGACTTTGTGGTATCTTCAAGTCCTCAGCAATCTTGATGTATGATTGGAGGGCTTCAGCACTGTTGGTCACCTCTTTCAGCTTGTCCCATAACAGTCCAGACATCTGACTTTGCAGGCAACAGCAAATGATGGTGCTGAGTCTGGCAGCAATGCTGGTCAGGACATTGTGGTGCCAGTCAGCGCAAGCTACACAAAATTGACGCCTGCTTTTCTCAGCAGTCTACTTGACCTGAGCCCTACGGACCCGCCTTGCGTCGTGTTAGCTATTGTTGACAGCGATGGCACTGTGGTGCTGAACAGATTGTCTCGTGGCATTCATGCACCAGCCGAGGGATTTACAGGAACAGATACTCTTGGAACTGGCAAGAGGTCAAGGGGTGGCGAACGACAACAAAAGCAACCTAAACAGCAGCAATGACGTCAGCATCTGTATGGAGCAGTCCAATGAGCACAATCCATTGATTGCTGGCCTTCAGAAAGTAGATTTGCAGAAGCATGTGCCTGCATGCGCAAGGTAAGATCTGAATTGCAGATTTCCCCCCCCTGTTTTCTGACAACAAAGTTACCTGTTGCGGTCTGCAGAAACACTGACAACTGCTGTGCAGCAGGGTGATGAGCAGCAGCACTAAGGGACCTGCAAAGAGGCTCAGATTTAGGCAGCCTGTTCCCATGCATATTATGTGAAGCTAGTACATACTGCCTTGGAGCATCTGTACTGCAATGCGAGTCATTTGAACAGCAGCATATAATGTGGCTGCAACAGCGTGTGCAGCAGCATTATGACAATGACAGACTGGACACAGGTTGCCAATGATTGAAATGAGGTTACATTTGTCAGCATCTGCAGCAGTACAGTGTCACAGCACCCTATCTGCATGCAAGCAGGCTTGTCTCGCCATGTCACAGAGCTGTGCAGCTGTCCTTGGCATCACAGAACGGAGTGCTGCATGCCATTGTTCATCCTATTGAACACATCAGCCCATGTCATCATTTTGACATTCTATGAGTCAGGAGACAATCGCAGTTTTAACTTGTGTACGCTGCGGTGGTCTTTATTGTCTCTAATGGCCTGTCTCACTAAAACTTTTGCGAGCAAGCGCAAGCCCGTGAATCACAAGCTGGAGCCAACATCTCTGTAACGCACAATTGGTTACATGTGCAATTGCTAGCAGGCGTTAACGTGCATACTATGCTATTAGCCAACTTTCAAGGAGTGTAAACATCTGCAATGCATACGATCATGCCTGATGGCTATGCATTCACCCGGTCATGTCCTTGGTAGATTGGATCTCAGATAGATTTTGCAAAGAATACACCTGGTCATTTAAACGACCACGAGAAATGCATTCCTTTATACTGCTTCGCAACAGACAGGTTGAGACAGTCAAAATCTGGAGGATGTCGGCTTCGTAGATGCAATGCAGAACCACATGCATTTTTTGCAAGCACTTGCATGTGCTCTTCATGCTGACTGCTGTTCTTCTTCGGCAAGCAAGCCCTGCAACAATGCATCGTCATCCTCCTGATCAAGGGCAGGGCTGCTGGCCACCTCCCCACACACTTGAGACTCCACAGCTTGTCTGATGAGAGTCTCATCTTCATCTTCATCCTGGTCAATCTTGCCTGCTGCAGTCCTCTCTGTGTCCAACGTATCTGCCAGAGGTGCTGACTCCACCAGGCTGTCACGTGGCTTTTGTGAGTCAATGAGGGTGTCTGTGACAGGAGCATCTTTGCTGCTGCCCAGAGGCTGATCCACAAGCACAGGCAAAGTGCCCTCTTCTGTCACCTTGCTCCTCCCTGCATCTCTGCCAGCTTTTGTCTTGTTCTGGTCATCATCACTGGACATGAGGACTGCAGCTGTTACTGGTGCACTGCCCATGGCCAGGCTTCTTGTGCTGTTGCCATCCAGCTGGTTAGCAAAGGTTGGTACTGTGTTCTCCAACGGAGCTGGATTTCTGTCAATGTCAGCAGGGGCCAAGGAGGGCGGCAGAGTGTCTTCCAGAGGTGGCAAAAGCGAGAGTGTGCTAGGCTTGGGTGCAGCAGCAGTGGATGCCAAAGCTTGCCTCTGCAGCCGTTGCTGTTTAAGCGTGTCCAAAGCGCTTCTGGCAGCGTTTGGTATGTCAACCTGAGCAAGCACACACATCAGTGGGTCTTCCTTGCTGTAGCTTCATGTAAGTAGCGTCTGGCCTCCCCAAAACTGATGCATCCCTAGGGGGCAGTGCCTGAATATTCGGGTGCACTGCCAGAGTACAGAGACCGTATAGATACACAAGCTCACGCAGGCGCCTTGATCAACCATGCATCATCAAAACATGTAAAGCATGTATTATGCGTCATCAAGTACAAAACAAGCAATCCATTGGCTCATGCTGTGGTCACATGCTCTATGAGACAAGTTCACTGCAGCTTCTTGATCTACACAATGCATGCCCATAGTTTGATGCAAGTATGTCCACAAGCACTAGCCACAGCAGTCAACCTGTTTTTTGAGGCGCTTCATTGCCTTGGGGGCCTCTGGCTTCTCATTCTCAGCATCATCACCAATGTCCCTGCATTGGAACACATGCCAAAGTCTGCATACAAGAGGCTTGTGCAGGAAGCATGAAAGGGGTCACAACATTGACTGCAAGTACTGGTACAGATAGACAGGCACACTTTCTACCAGAGTGATTTTGCTTGAGATTACACACTACGGACAGATGGTGAGCTGTGCTGTGGGTGTTCTAGTTGTGATTGTGATGCATGCGTCATGCAGCAGGCAGGCTGCATGTATATGGTCTAAGCACCCATGAACTTGATGCTGCAGCATCAAGTGTCAAGTGTGGCCACAGCGGCACCTGTAGCGGCTCTGTTGCGTCCAGGCAGCAAGTGTCACCAATATGACATTGCGCAATGTACAACACAGGCCTGTGGCAAGCAAGCTTGCATTTTGGTAGAGCCAACTTGGCTCTGCGTGGTCTGATGCTGTCACTAATACTTCCAATGTCATTATTGACAGGCTTACCTGTCCTTGCTGCTCTCACCACCCTTGGACTTCCTCTTGCTGCCCATGTGCTCAGCCTGCTCAGGCCTTGTCCTAGCAGCTGCCATCTGCTGCCCCACATCATTCGACCCAGCTTCAGGTGCAGCTTCCAGGCCAGGCACATCATCCTCAAGCTCCACCATGATGTCATCAGCTTCTGGCGTGGCTGCGTCTGCCTGCTGGCCCTGTCCTGGAGATGCCCTGGCCTTCCTGAGCCTGCCCTTGCGCTTTGCACGCTTTGCATGCTGCTGGTGCTCACTGTCTGACACACCCCCAGGTGGGCTTGCATCCATGCCATGACTGCCTTGGCCTAGCGCTGCTGGTAAGTCATCAGGCGATTGTGACCTGTGGCTTGAGCGATGCTGCTTGCCAGCTTGCTTTGCAGTCGCAGAATCGCGCCCAACAACAGCTTTACGATGTCTGCCTGCTGCTTGAGTGTCTGGGTCTGAATCTGACATGGAGTCCAGCTGATCTGGCAAGGGCGTTGGCTCCGCATCACTGCTGTCATCAGAAGTCCAGTCAGTGACCTGTGCAGCTGCTGCTGTCTCCTTGCCAGTGCTTTTCCTCTCCTTCCCCTTGTTGCTACCTCCCTTGCGCTTTTTGTCCCCTGCTTTCTGAGGCTTGCCATTCTTTTGACCTTTTACTGATTCTGCTCCGGCTTTGCTAGCTTTGGCAGCAGCAGCAGCAGTAGCAGCTGCTGCAGCAGCTTCTCTGTTGTTGTCATCATCACTGTCAGACATGGAGTCAAGCTGATCTGTCATAGGAGCAGGTGCTGCCTCATCACTGTCATCAGAGCTCCAGTCATTGATGTTGGTGCGTGCAGCCTTCTTGTCTTGCTTCTTCTGCTTTTTGCCCTTCTTGCTGCTGCCGGTCTTTCTGCGTTTGCTGTTATGCTGACTTTGGTCTGCACTCATGTTGCCTATGTCTCTTCCTGCACGTACAGAAAGCAAGCATGTGACTGTCACATCATGCCAGCTTATGCCTTCAGAGAACATGGTGATCACAAAATATCAAGCTTGGACAAAACACATTGTGGCATTGCTTGGTATTTGGTCCAGCTTTTGCAGTTGGGCACTTTTACCAAGCTTCAACATGCAGGATCAGGCTAACTATGGGCACAGTGACGGTGGCTCTCCAAATGAGATGCAAACCCGGAAGGACGCTATGGGGAGCACACGTGCAGCAGAGTCAACAAACTAAGATTTGGAGCATGCTGAAGCAAAGCCTGCCAGACCTTCAACAGTGTTCCTCCTTGGGGATCAACGACACATGCACAGAAGGGGCGGCATGTTACCTGGTGCAGCTTCCTGATCTGAGTCCTGGCCTCTGTCCTTGTCACCTGCCTGCTGTGCCTTAGTGTCATCAGCCGCAGACTCACCAGATGAGTCAAAGTGTGAGGAGTCAGAGTCTGAACCTGACCCAGAGGAGGAAGAAGATGCATCCTCGCCACTCTGCAGGTTGCACCATCTCTGTGGCTGTTTGGCACTGTGACACCGTCAGCCATGACCTGATGAAAAGATAAGGAAAGAAAAAACTGCACCTATCGGCATCAATTTAATGAGAAGCTGATGTGACCTAATGAACCTGCTACACTGTCCATGATTTCATGAGAGGCAGAAATTACTGACTGTATGCTTTGCTGCATCATTGCATGCACTGCTAAGTTGCATATGTTGCCACGAGCCTCATGCATTGGCTTCAGCCAGATAGCTTTGACAGAGAAGCATGGACAACAACTACTCTTTGCGACAGAATGCACAGTCAACAGCATGAGGTGCCAGCTGCCAACTAAGCTTGATGTAGATGGGTGACTGGTGCAGCACCTCCTTCTTCCTCTTCTTGCCCTTATGCTTGCTGCCAGCAGCCTGCTTGAGGCCCAGCTTGCGCAGCTGGCTGGAGATCTGCCCCTTGCTGAAGCCTCCTGACATCTCCTCTGCAAGGATGGCCAGATAGCCTTTCTCTTCATGATGCTTTGCAAACAGGGAGAGCAGCCGCTTCTCCTGCAGATCACATTCAACAAGCTTGGCATCATGCCAATGGCATGCATGCCACACAGCATGGCCTTGCTTGGCTAGCAATGGAACTGTGTACATACATAAAACTGCTGCTCAGAGGGCCAGAGAGCAGAGGGTAATGGGCTCTGTGAACTTTAAGTATGTCTATACCTATGTCTATGCTTCTGCCAACATGCTTCCATGGCTCAACCTGAAGCAGCCCTACCAGCATTTTCTACATCAGCTGAGTAAGAGCACTACAACTGTCATCAGGTCTGCTGCAGAGGGCAATTTGTGCTGAGCTGCGTGACGGTAGTTGAGATGCTTGTGTTGCTCAGCCCTAGCACGCTCACATCATCCAAAAGTGGATAGCAGCACCCCGTTTGTGTTGCAAAGAAGAGAAAAGAGAAAAAAAGACTAGACTAACAATTTAAGACTAAAACTGACGATTTAATGAGAAGCCAAGTATTACACCGGGCTGCCCAGGTCGTTTGTGTTGCAAGGTAGAGCTGCCAACCTGAGACTCAGTGAGCCTGTTTCTCTTGAGGCCCATGACTTTGAGCTGGCGGCTGATTTGGCTCTTCTTGAAGGCGCCGGGCATGGCAGTCACACAGCGCTGCAGGCAGTCCTTCTTGCCATTCACCTCCTCAAACACCTCCCTCAGCTCACCTGCCTGCACAACACCAGAACTGCAACTTTCAGTTTATTTCATATCTTACAGCCTATGCTGACTCAGCAGCCCTCCAATGGTGTGATTCTCCCGCCAGCTCAGCAGGCAAACCCTGGGTGGTGGAGCCAGTTGTGACTCATCAGACATCCTGGCTTGAAAGCACAGGTGCAACTTCAAATCGTGGCTCAAATTGTGCAATACTGAGCTGTTCAGAGGCTTTAATGTGGGTAAAGTGAAGCTGAGCAACTTCAAGACCCCAAGAAACAGTCCAGCTATCCCCTTCCTTGTGCCAGGGGTGACCCTGCAGGCTGGCTCCCAGCTGCTCATCTTCCCTGATGTCACCAAAACCTAGACCAATGCTCCAGAAATAGTGTGCAACTTCACTCATACGGTGTGCATTTCACCTGCATTGTTTTACATGCTTGTCACACATGCCACGTAAGCATCCAAGACAAGACTATACATGCCGCTCTGTGGCAGTGCAGGTGTCATCCAAAGCAGCAAAAGCTGCACTTTCACACGCTGATGAGCCACAATGTTGTGATAGCGTAGTAGCCAGCTCACTTGTTCATCAGACATAAGCTGCTTCTTAGCCGGGCGGCCGCTGCCAAAGCCAACCTGACCACCGTCAGAATCAGCATCGCTGCCCAGCCCCCTTTTCTTGCCCCTTTGCTTGTCATACATATCCTGCACAAAGTGTACAGAAACTGTAAATGCATTTACAGTCAGTGCAGGTATTTGTCAGCGCTGCATGCACACACTTGATTGCGACAAGAGGAATGGGCCATCCAGCAATCATGTCAATAGTCATCAGGCAGTTGCAGCAGGTAGTTGCCTGACGACTTCAGCTACATAGCACACTTGCACATTGTATGGCGCTCCTTACTGCACACAATGTGCTTGTTGTGCTGCATGCATTTGGCCCCACAGGCAATCAGCATGCTAGGCTTTAATGCATGATGGCCGGGGCGCTCAAAGACAAACATACAAGGCTTTCAAAACAGACAGGCTAGCTTAAGCTTGCTGACTGTGCTCGTGCAAAGGGATGTTGTGCCCTATTTGACAGAGGTATTGACACCAGCTTAGCCCAGAGAACCAGTTGCCCAGGGATCCTCTCTACTAGTAATGATGATAATAACAATAATGAAGTGTATTGCAAAACATTACGAGTATAACAACATAACTGAATATAATGATAGTAACAGTAATAACAATATAGTCAATCATCATTGGGGTCATGAGGTCATGTTGACTCTGGAAAAGGCTTACCCTCCAGTTGTACTCGTCTCTGACAGCCTTAGTCACTGAGGCATTCTTCCAGAACATGAGCTCTATGAACATCATGGCTGATGACTTCTGCCTCACCTGTCATCACCTCAGTGTTGCACACACAGCGTACAGACAGGACAGTGTGGAGCACATGCAGGCACGCTGTGCTGGCCAAAGTGTACTTTGATGGTAGTCTCAAGGTGACAGTGTGCAACAGCTCAAATAGGCTGAAAGCTTCACACAGGAGGGTTGTAGCCACCATCAGTGGTGCTAGGCAGTCATGTGCTGGAGCCAGGATGTCACAATGCAACGGAATTGGACCAAATGCCTCATGCAGGCGCGGCAAGCATCCATGAGCATTAGAACGACACAAAGCCAATGCATCCATTGCAAGCTTCATTTATAGCAGTGACATGGTAGTTTCTGATTCTCAACGCCAGCCATGACACCCAAAAACAAGCCAGCCTGGCCATACACAATCAGAATTTACCGAAAAGTGCAATCATTGTCAGTGTTACTATCATGAACATATGTATGCAGTCAGATGGAGTTGAAACGGTGCCAATGGCCTGTGGGGTATGTCAACATTGACAAAAAGGGGCAGTCGTGCCTCAGGCATCTGCAAGACATCTGCAAGACACAAGAGTGGATGTCAAACCAAGGAAGCCCAAGGTGTGACAAACCTCAGCTTCCTTCCTGAGGCGGCGCCTGGCCTCATGCCTGCTGGCTGCCTCCTCGTTTTCCTCCTCTACATCTTCATCACTCTCTTCATGCATCATGCCATCATCTGTGGCATGTCACTGTGTGAGCAAGGAACACAACTAGCTATCCTCATCAGGGTTTTGCAGCAGCAAATATGCCCAGATGAGCAAGAACACAGGCACCAATCAAGGCTGATCTCATGTGAGTATGCATACTATCTCTGCATGGATTGCACTCTCTGTGCACTAGGACACGTCAGGACCGCCTGACTTCATTCACGCATCTGACATGTGTCTTCCCCTAACGTCAGATATACAGTCTTGATCAGATCCCTGTATGAGCACATGCTGTCTGGTGTACCGCTGTGTGGTGTCCTGCTGAGTAGTGCTTCATTGTCCAAACCCTTGAACATGTAGTGCTTAGTGTGTGTTGATTTCCCAGTTATTGTCTGATGACTCCCGTGATGCGTCCTGAGACAGGAAACGTTGATTGGTTGATTGATTGACTGCTGTGTGGTGTCTACAGATTGAGGGCAGATGAACTATCCAAGCAGGGCAACTTTCCTGTCTCATTGCCAGGACTAGTCTGTGAGTCAATCCTCAATGTGGCGCGCAGCCAACTCTTTCCCTTTGGGGCTTTGGGGATTGGGCTGATTGTAAGAGCTAATCACTTTTGTTGCTGCCCACGCAGGAGGACCCCCTAGCAGAGGCTACACATACCTTCTGGGTATGGGTTGTCCGGCACCAGGCGAGCACAAAGGTTGCGTGTGACATGGGTGGCCAGGCGGATGACCTCCCCCGACCCCTCCTGCTTCCTGAACGCCTTGTCGGACAGGATGGCTTGGAACACACGCAGCACTGACAGCTGCAGCATGCCCATCAGTCAGTATGTACATCAAGGAACCCGATGTTTAGGTTTCAATGATTCTGTCTAGTGGCAAAGCAGCATGAGCACTTTGGGCTCACAATCAGAGCTGGGCAATGGGGTGATAGAGTCAGTCTGTGGGACAAGTCCATGCCTGACATGCAAGTACAAGGAATTGCTGGCGTCTGAGACTTTGGAAGCTTTCAAAGCTACCAGAGTGGATCCCCAAGTATGTCTAGCACAAAGCTGATCACATGCTCAAAACTTTGGATTGTGCTACAAGGAAGGTAAGGATGCTATGGCAGCGCAAGCACTTGGCTTTGTCAGCATGGCTATACAGCTGGCTATGCCTTGAAGTATGGAACAGCTGGGGAAGCAGTTATGCTCAAGACTGGTGGTGACATGCCAGTCAGTCAGTGACGGGAGTCACAAATATTGGGGCCAGCCAGGCCATGTGACGGAATCACTCTGTCTTTCATTACAGAACACACAGGACAAAGACCGACACAGACAGACACAATCATCAGCAGGAAATGGTCATCATGCATGGAAAAGCAAAAGTGGAAGGATGCAAGAGTGCGCACCTGATACAGCATGGCTTCCAGGTCAAGTCCTGCAGGGTCAGCAATGCGGCGCAAGAAAGCAACCAGGCAGTGGTTCACAAACACTCCATTGCTTGCAAAACCTACAGGCAAGGGAATTGTGTCATGTGACTGTAGAGCTCGGCGTACAATCCATACACAAGGGACTTGGCGTGGCTTTCACCAGCTTTTCAAGAGCACAGGAACTTGATTGCATCAGCAGCTTCGTTCCTGTTTGTAGCACTGACGGACAAACAGCAGCTGCAATGTGTGTGCTTGCCTGCATTCTTTGTCCGTGCGTGCCAGCCACAAATTGGCATTCAGAGTGAACAAAGCAAATGTCAATGACACTGACTCTGTGCAAAACAGACACTTTGTACCGACCTGGCAACCAACAGCAGCGGATGTGTGGTCATATATCAGCCCTGGAAGCTTACATCTGATGTGAACAAACCACAGGAGACAGGTAAACAGCCAAACCATTATCTTGTTCCTGTGTTGTTCAATTTGTAATATAACTTGGGTACTTGATACACAATGGAAAAGACTTAGGGTTTTCTTTTGTGAAAGTGCAAGGCTTGCCTTGAAGGAGCCAGGAGCAGAAGTGGATGACAGCAGGGAATGATCAACAGCCAAAACGCATCTCTACTTTTTTTTCAATTTGTAACAAAAGTTAGGGTTGTCTGTTGTCAAACTGCACAACTTGCCTTGGAGGAGCCAGGAGTAGAAGTGGATGACAGCAGGGAAGGCCAGCTCCTGCTTCACCCGCCGCTGCAGGTCATAGGCCACCTCGCGCACCAGCCTGCGCCTTGTCTCTTCTTCCTGCCCAACACGCTGCTTGTCAAGCGCAACCGATTTGCACAGCACGCACAGCACCGGCATTGCAATACAAGAAGGGATGCTGAACAATGCCCTGAGGTCAAAGTGGAGGAGGCACCAAGCGCATTTTTGCTGAAGTGTGCAACACACTGACAAGCGTGCTGTATTTCACAGATAACAGCAATGGGCCTGAGAGGTGCAGATCTGTGGTCATTATCAGCACTGCAGTCTCTGTATCAGCACTGCAGTCCCTGTATCAGCACTGCAGTCTCTGTATCAGCAGTACCTCTTCTCTCTCAGCTTCTTCAAATGGGTCCCCAGTCCTGCCCCCTGCTACGGCCGGGGATGAGTCAGGGCTGGGGCTGGCCTGAGTGTCCTCAGCGCCAGGGGTGCCTTCTTTAGGTGAGCCCTCGCCTGGACTTGAAGTGCCCTCTGTGGAGGGCAAGGGCTTCTTCTTGCGGCCCCTGCCCCCACCCCCTCTGGCCTTTTGCTTGACCAGGAAACCTCCAGCCTCTACAATGTTGCTCCACAGTCAGGTTTTGCAACGGATCAGAGAACAGACCTGACAACTTTCCACAGTGAGCAAGTGGCCTGATCAAACATGAACATCTGTGCCTTTTCGGATTGATAAGAAAAGCTGTATAAGGCAGGCAAGGGCTTGTGTGTTGTCATCCCTTCAGCGTCGTAGATGCAAGAGGACCACCAGGTGGTGACACAACACGCAGCCGTTATGCCACTTACGCCCAGACTTGGCTCGTGAGCAGCAAGCTGCTTGAGCAATATTGCTTCAGGTGCATGCTGTTGATAGTGCAGCAGGTTCGGACTGCCTGGGTTGCAAATGCTGCACAACATGCTTGACTCCAGCTGGACTGCCTGTATGCTCTGTACACAATCTGACATTTACTGCGTCACTTGAAGTCTAGCTCATTGCATGCAATGGTGGTTTGTAAGATACTAGCATACCATCTAGGCAGGGCGTATGATAGAGGACATGTGATCCTCTGATTATCCCAGGGGATCATAAGTCACTCATTTGTAGTTGCTTGATATATTTGCTTGATAAGGCAGCTTCTGCCACACAGTTGCCCTCAGAGCATGGGCCCACATATTTGCACACTCTAAACATACATGCATGCCTGTTTTTGTGCGCATTATGTGTTTGCACTTCTATACGTATGCACAGTCTGGATCTGCTTCATGATTAAGGCAGGACATACCAGAAGCGTTCAGGCGGTCCAGCATGCGCAGGATGATGTGCAGGGCCTGCACCAGATCCACAGCGTGGCTGCGGGGCTGATAGGCAAAGTTGAAGTTCTTCAGCAGCCGCCCAACCACAGGCAACAAGCCAGACTCCTTCATGTCATCATGCAGAAGCCTGCAAGCAAATGCCTCATCCCTTCAGACACTTCAGGCACAACCGACAATCCTTTTTGCTGCCCAAGCAGCTTTGCGCATCGCTCTGTGGTGCAGCAAGTGCTGATGACACTGAACGATGACAAGACAGCTTCTTGACAGTGTGAGATTGCATACACTAGCACAGGAGATACATGATTGGTAGAGTTCAGATGACAGTGCTGTTCAAGGTCAGCAGTGTGCCAAGGTCAGCAGTGTTCAAGGTCACCAGTGTTCATGGTCAGCAGTGTTCAAGGTCAGCAGTGTTCAAGGTTCGCAGTGTTCACGGTTAGCAGTGTTAAAGGTCAGCAGTGTTCAAGGTCAGCAGTGTTCAAGGTCAGCAGTGTTCAAGGTCAGCAGTGTTCAAGGTCAGCAGTGTTCAAGGTCAGCATTGTGCAAGAGACAGGAGATGGGAGTTGACCTGCGCTGCAGGCGGTCAGCGGCCCTCTTGTCGGCAGGGGTGCCCACGTACAAGGCCAGGTCCAGGGCAAACAGCAGCTCCTTCAACAGAGCCAGCGACTCATGCTGCACAACACCAAATTGTTGTTGCTGTAAGACTTCGTTTGATACCTTACAGTCTGGGGTGAGGAACCAGTTGTGACTCATCAGGCTGCTGCAGAAGGCATCATGCCATTAGGCGTTGTTGGATGGAGCTGACCAACATGAAGAAATACAACAGGCTTTAGTAGCAGGTGAAAGATTCTGGATAAATTGCATCAGACAGCTGTGGCATGCTATGTTGGTGTCAAAAGCAATTCATTGCCTGGCAAGGCAGCAGAGTCTGACCTGCATGTCCCAGTCTTTCTCAGGGGCCTTTCCAGGCATGTCTACCAGCCCTATCCAGAGCACATGCACCATGTGAAATGTCTCCCAACCCATAATGGCACTCACACACGCAAATGGGGACTCTGCACCCCCCTCTTGCCCCTCATCCTTCCTTGACCCCTCTGGATCAGCATCTGGCCTGGAGTCTGTATCTGGTCCTGCCCCAGCAGGGCTGCCTGATGCAGCCCCATCAGGGCCATGCTGGACAACAGGACCGGCTGCTTCTCCTGCTGCTGCTGATGATGTTGCTGTGTCACCATTTTTGACAGGGGGCTGCTGTTGTTTCTTTGCTTCCTGCTTTTGTTTCATCGCCTTGTCCTGCATGCATGCACAGATGCCATGAGAATGCTCTGCGCAAAAGCTCTCTGATGCATCATGTTGTGCTCAGTCGACCTGTGGCACTGAAGTCGGCAGCTCTGCAGGCATGCAACAGCTGACCATACAGACTTTGCCATTATGAGCTTGTCTTCTGTGTGGATCCTTGCTGAGTGCTGGCAAAACTTCAATCAAAGAATGCTTGAAAAGGCAGCAGCTACAAGACGTGACAAGCTCAGGAGACACATGCCAGCAGGCATGGAGGGCCTGAGGCAGTAAGCAAAGTGCTCATGAGCAGCAAGAGCATGGGCAACACACCTGCTGGATGTACACAAAGGCTGCAGTGACAGCCTGAAGCAGCAAGCAGTGAGAGCACAGGGCTCATGAGCAGCAAGAGCTTGAGTAGTGAGCACAGTGCTCATGAGCAGCAGCAGCTTGAGCAGTGAGCACAGTGCTCATGAGCAGCAAGAGCTTGAGCAGTGAGCACAGTGCTCATGAGCAGCAGCAGCGTGAGCAGTGAGCACACTGCTCATGAGCAGCAGCAGCTTGAGCAGCAGACCTGCTGGATGCGCACAAAGGCTGTTGCCAGCTTGGCAAAATGGAAGAAGCACACAAAAGCCTCCCTGGAGAGGCGAGAGATGTGGAGGCCGGGCTTGAGGTCCTGCAGGACTGCCGCCATGACCACCCCAAAGCTGCCGGCCTGCAGCAGCTGCTCCAGGTACTGCCGCAGCCTCCACAGCAGCTGAGACTGAAGCTGGGCAGCTGGCTTGTGCTCATTCTGCAGGACAACACTCATTGTGCTGTCCATTCCAAGATTGATTCAGGCCTGCTGAGTATGGATAAGGAACCATATCAGAGTAGAGAGACCTCAGCTCACTGGACCTGTTTGATTGTTATTGTTTTGATTGTTTATGGCTGTTGAATGAGTGCTGCTGCAGAACAAGCTGATGCTTATCAGTTTCCTGAGTTTCTGAGATTTACTGTCCCTAGGCATTTCTAAGTTTACATTTCCAGTGTAGGGATGACGTTTCTGAAGTAAATTTGGGATTGAAAAGAGCTAAATGAAGTCAAGCAGGGGCCATGCTGATATCTGTCATCACCTGGCAGGAATTGTGCAGTACTGTCAGCAACATTGGTAAACACAACTGCATGATAGTAGCATCAGAGCCGTGCATGAATCAGGAGACCAATGCCTACCACAGTCTTGCTGGTCTTCTTGGGCTCTGGGAGAGCAGGCAGGTGTGAGACCAGGGGGTTGCTGCGCACTACACACCCTCTATCCTCAGCATTGTACCTCCTCACAAACAGGCCTCCAAAGCGCGCATGGCGAGCTGGAGCGCCAGCACAGGCTTGCCGCAGCTTTTGCTTCTGCCTCTCCATTGCTGCTCTCTCAGTTGCCATGCCGGGACCTGTCCATGTGATTTTGGGTTTGTGCGTAGCAGATGCCTCAACTTGCTGTGAGCAATGTTTGAGCTCCTGGGTATTGTACGTCTGCCTCTGATGCACACAAAGGCAAGCAGGCAGGTCCCTGTAGGCTGCTTGATGCACAATGGACGATGTGCGACAACACAATCTTCATGATGTAAGTATAGAGCATGGGCAGCTCTTGTCGTCCTTTTCACAATTAGATGTATGCAATGACTGGTATGTGCACCAAGACTGTGCAAGGATGTACACCAAGCTGTTGACGCAGCATAACAGCAACTAATTCACTTATGCACCACCTTTGGGTCTGACAATGTTGGCCCGCCTTGACTGCCCAGGCTGGCGCTGAGCAACAACAGGAGCAGTGGCTTGAGCCAGCTCAGCAGCAGTGGCCCCCTTGAAGACCTGCTGGAAGATCTCCATCAGCAGTGGTGCCTCTGTTCTGAAAGGCTTCTGCAGCAACAAGTGACCACTGAAATAGCCAATTGCACCTGACCGTTGTCCCAAGGTACGTCTGTAGCACACCTTGGTCGTGTTGCAATTGCCATGCATGCCAGCAGGTGTGTCGCACCTGCCACAGGTCACTATATGTACACTGATGCTTGCAGGAGTTCCAGTCACTTTGCTTGCAGGGTGTGCATCAGGGTTTGTAATTGAACTTGTGCTCACCGCATGGGCGTGTTGTGCAATGACCAGCAGAAGCTCCATGACGTTGTCATCAAACATGCGGGTCAGAAGAGTCTGACGCAACCTGGTTCTGTGATCTCCACCTGATCCTGCATTGCTTCAACACCCAGCATGAGTGCTTACTATGCTGCTAGGGCAACTCATTTACACTGCTACTGGACTCAACATGGCACCAAATGCTCAGCATCTGCAGCTGTTGCTTGAAGCATCCCTGTGCAAGGATTGCGCACTGCCTGTAGTGCGTCTGCACATGGGAAGTCTGAATGCACAGCACACCTGCAGTGGCAGCTCTGTCTGGAACAGCAAGCAAGTTTCTGATGAAGGTGATGATAAGCTGCACTATCAGCCCATCTGCCTCAGTCATGCGGGGGTGTCTGCTGAGAGGCTCTGCAACTAAGCCCACAATGACCGCCATGGCATCTTTCTCCATGAAAGCCTCTTTGACAAGCTGCATGTACTCTGCCTGTAGAAGCAGACAGCTTATGGCACAGTCTGCACAATACACCAGGTGTTTGGTATGTGCCACTGTGCCTTGATGCGATGACAGAAGTGCTGGCGACCTGTGCAGCATCACAAGTGTGGCGTATAACAGTGCCGGGCAGAGGGCAATGCACTTGTTCAGCGCACAGAAATTGTGTGGAGTGGCATGCATGGGTCGCATGCTTGCACTGCAGACAACACAGGTGAGGGCAGCTGACCTGCATCATCTTGTTCTCACTTGCAGGATCTATTGGCATCGTCAGGTATGTCAACACCTTGACTGCAAACAGTGACAGGGGTTGGTATAGAACGAAGCCTTTGCAGACACTCACTTGCAAAAGCTGTCAGCAGCGTGTTGTTGAACAAGCTCACGAGCATTGTAGACTATGTCTGTCTCCTTTGGATAGGTGACAATGATAGGGACCAGATCACTTGTAGCTATATTGTAATGGCCAAGGATCTGAAATGCTTCCTTGGTCTCACTTTCATCCTGGCGCAGCAGCCTCTGCAGATCCTTCAAGCAAGCTGCGCACACCAGGACAAACTTATTGGGGAAATATTTACTTGCTTTTGTCCTGGTGCAGTATCATACAAAGTCAGAAATCTCCGTATCCAAATCTTACGCAAGCAGTCGTCATCCTTGCAGTAAACCCTGTTCCCCTTGCCGTCCGCCACATATGATCCTAGACCCTTCACGACCGACAAAAGCAAGTCCACATCCAGACCTGGCATGTCGTCAATGTTGCGGCAGCACTACAGTCTTAAAATGTAGAAGCTGCGTCAGCCAAGCAGCATGAAGAGCGCGTGACTGCTTTGATCTGGGGGCGGATCAAGAGCAACAAGTTACATAGCTATTTGCCGCCCAGATCTGTTTGCGATTTGGACAGAATTGCCCGACGCAACATACGACATGCTAATTGCTGATCATTTGGCAATGTTGAGCTCGTAAGCAGACAATTTCAGCAACTTCTTTGCGCACTGCATACCGCCGTTTACCACCGCTATGCAAAGCTGTCTTGACAGGCCTTTGAACAATCAAACTGCAAGCCCTTCTGCTCATTCTGCCAAACAGTGGCGTATATTAGCCAGGCATTCAGCAAGGTGTGACGTTGTCTGTGAGTATGGACGGGGTCTGGTCCGAGGCTCAATTGACATTGCACAGCTGTGCACTGCAGTGCGCATGAGTGCGCCAGCGTGCGAAGCTGACAACTACTTCAAAGTCAAAGTTGCGACCATATGGTACCATGCATGCAGCTCGCTGCGGTTCCACACCACAGGATGCAAGACCGCCTGCTTTTTGGAAAGCTTGGAAAGCCGTGTTACACATGTGTCACGGCTTTAGGGGCTGTGTAACGCTCCTGGAAGGGGACGGCGTAACGCTCGTGTTGAACACGGCTTGCAGCGTTATCAAACACGGGATCAAGGGCTCAGAAAAACACGGGATCAAGTGCTTGACCGCGTGCGTCACGGCATGCACATTGCAAAGTGGGCGACGGCCTGAGATGGCGTCATCCAACTGTGCACAGGCACTGGCCACGGACTTGGACCTGGATTTGGGCAAGGTTTTAGCGCCAGCGCAATATGCAGATCTCTTAAGTCGTAACGCTTCAGGCGAAAACACAGCTAGCTTCGGATCAACCATTAGCAGCTTGCCTAACAGGTCGCAGCTGAATGCCAAGTACGAGTGTGAGCGCCTGCTAAGAGTCAGAGAAACCTGTTCGGACGTCAAGGGCGTAATAGCTGTTGGGAGCGAGGTCTCTGGAAACTTTGCTGCGCCTGAAGGGGTTGAGTATCCGCCTGTCGAGGGCTGTGACAACGCCTCAGGTCATTCAGGCCAAAAGACCTTGCTTCCAGCGGAACGTCCTGTCATCGCTCAACAAAAGGCCAGCTTTGCACGTCATCTCAGAGGCCCAGGCTCAGAGCTTCAGCTGGACAACCAGGTACGCGGTGAATTCTAGCTTCGTCGCAGCTCGACTCAAATACCATTTGCGTGTCACACCAGGTTGGAGGTAGCAGGGTCTCTCTTGTTGCTGTTGCATGACAAGCAAATTTGTGCTTGCAAATGGCTTGACGCTTGAGCATGCTATGCAGTTCCTCAGCATCCGAGTTTTCAGCGCCACTAATGATCAGACAGCAGCACAGTCTGCAAGGCTTTTGTCCATTAGCTATGGAAATACCAAGAATCCCTCGGGCAAAACATTCTTTCTGCAGACAGACGGAGCACATCTGTTTACAGCCAGAACACGTGGCGCTTGTGAACTTTGCCCTTTGAACCCATCTATCAACCTCGGGGTCCTGTCAGGATTTGCTGGCACACCCCTGCGAATTGTACAAGCTGTCAAAAATCTTCTTGGACAGCTGTTAACAGTCAGTAGGGCAGAGAAGAGTTTATGTGACATTGAGGAGGCCAACAATCAGCTTGTCGGTGATGTGCTGCATGTAACTCTTAGGTGAGCTCTGTACTGTGGGGTATTGCCAGTGATGCAATGCAAACTTCAAGCATGTGCTGCACCCTGCATGTGGATAAGAAGATCGAGTATGCTTGAGTTGAGCTTGCTGTTGCAAGACTTCAGTTTGACCAGATCTGTGCATACATCTCACAAAGGATACCTGCTTGATGGCTTCAGAGCAGCCGCCACAGAATAGACTTGCATATGCTAGGATGTGACACATCCTGCAAAGGTCATGTTGATTTGTGCTATCAGTCCTATTGCTTGCAGGGAGACATATCCAGTCAGCTCACAAGGTGTCTTGTATCACACCATTCTGGTCAGTGGTCAGGTTGAGGAGCAAAACGATGAGGCTGAGAACCCAGGTCCAAGCGGCTTTGCTGCAGAAGCTGATGATTTGATGAACATGATCATGGAAGAAGACACATTGCCACCTTTGCCAACTCACTTCTCTCACTTAACAGTAGGGGATGGTGCATCCAGCAGTGACGCACCGTCTCCCAGTCTCATTGTATATGGGGATGCCCTTGTCCATAGATCTTTGACAGCCGACAGCTGGCAGCTGTCAGACGAGCGAGCAAAAACTAATATCACTCCAGCAAATCATGATGCACTCAGCATCATTCAATCTCTGGAAGTGTATCACTACTACCTCAAGCACAGCGTCAGCGGCAGGCGCATGATTGGTGTGCTTGCTCAGCAAGTGCGCCCACTCTACCCTGATGCTGTAGAGACAGATCCAACTACTGGTATGCTGCGGGTCAGTTCCAGCAGCCTGCACTATCTTATGCTACAGGCAATCCAGCAACTCAGCAAACAGTTTCAGGATTTTAGGGATGAGACAAATGGGCGTTTGGGCCTGGTGATGCTCTGGGCTGCCAGCTGGGTTCAGTCTGCCAAGTCAGAAGTACATGACTTGGTCTCAAAGCTGACAGCCTCATCAGGACCACCGAACGTCACTAGCCCCTTGTTGTCAGCAGACCTTGGCACCAGTGCTGACACCAGCCCTCACACATCAGGCACTCAGCATGACTCATCACCTGATGTTCCTATGGTAGTGCAACCAAAGAGCACTGATCAGCACACAGGTCAAGTCATTCATGCAGATCTTGCATCATCCTCACAGCCAGGCTCTACTCAGGTGTCAGCGCCATCTTTTGAGTTTGCAACTGAGGAGGCCATGATCTCACATATGTTAGCAGCTCTGAAGGAGGAAAATGCCGGCGTAGCTGGTATGTGCAGGCGCCGTACTGTGCAGCTTGGAAGGCCTTCAGTGTGGCAATGTTTCCAGCAGGCACAAGCAGAAAGAAGTTGCAACGGCGGCCCTACCGCTGGAAGCAGGTAGGGCCTGCTTATCAAGCTGCTGGACAAGAAGCGACACGATGACAAGATGAGGTACTTGTTCTCATTAATCAAACTCAAAGCTGCTCTGCCAATCCTGGGATTGCATCTGCATTGTTTGCCTGTAGCCACTTCCCATTGACGAATCACACTCTGCTGCTGCTGCTGCTGCTGCTGCTGCTGCGGCCTCCAGGGTCAAACAGATTCAAGTGCAAGTGGTGAAGTCCTGGCAGTTGTGCAAGTATGCCTGTGCCAGGCTCATAGAAGCCCCAATATTGTTACATTGATGCTATTTCTACTGTCTTTCAGAGCTTTCACACCCAAGTCGTGTAACACTGAAGCCCTGCGGCCGCTGCAAGCCCAGCTGGTAGATGATTTGAAGCAGGGAGGCAACAGAATTCTTGTGGCAAAGACTGGCTTTGGCAAGACGCGTGTGGCTGAAGAGCTGATCAAAGCATTGCTGCTGCGCAAAAGGGGCGCACGCGTCCTGTTCTTGACCGACAAAGTCATGCTTGCAATGCAACAAGCAGGCAAGGCTGCCACTACACAACAATTGGCTTATTGAGCATAGTAGCAGCCATTCTGTCAAGCATGGGCTGTTGATGTATTGGCAAGCACTACGCTACAGGACCAGAAATGTTAAGACCTTGAGTTTTGGTCTTGTTCTCCCCTTTTTTAATGCAAAGTAATGCACAAACCTCATAGCTAGATGCATTATTCTAGCCTACAATTGCTGAATGGGCAATTTCAAATCAGCCAACAAATGTGTTGACTGCAGGTGTCTTAACTCAATCAGCACGAGTTGAATGCTTCACCAATCAGAACCCCATGACTGCACAGAAATGGCCCTCTGCAACCCAGGTCAATGATGTGCTTGTCATGACTGCACAGAGCTTCCTGAACATGCTCAGGCCAGGCGTTGCTCAAGTCAGCCAGTTTGATTTGATGGTGAGTGGTTTTGGCTTGCAAGGCTGTCACAGGTCTGCATTCAGCAACAGGCAGCCATCAAGCTGTTACTCCGTCGCGGATTTGAAATAGGCCTTAATTCAAATCCGCAACGGAGGAATGTTGCACTCTGCATGTAAATTGCAGGCTTTGTTGGCAAGCTTGCACTCATGTGCATATCAGCGCAAATTCTGTATGTGCCATGGAGACAAGACTATGTATTTGATGACTGCCTCCGTCCTGTCAGGCGTGTGCCTACTGTGCCACCTGTGTCCATCAAGCACATGGAGCATGCACGCAGGTGATAGATGAATGTCACCACGCTGACCACATGCATCCTTACAATGAGATTCTGGAGTACTACCGGCAACAGCCTGATCAACAACAAGCTGGAACCCAGGTAAAGCAGAGACCTGCTATGTGAAATGAATTGCAGCCACACAACTAATTGGCATGAAACAAGTAGTGTTCAGGCAAAAGTAAGTGTCAAAGTGTATGCAACAGGCAGCAATGCTTTTGCCGTGCCGTGCCGTGCTGTGCTGTGCTGTGCTGTGCTGTGCTGTGCTGTGCTGTGCTGTGCTGTGCTGTGCTGTGCTGTGCTGTGCTGTGCTGTGCTGTGCTGTGCAACAAACATACAAATGTAGCTTGCTGACAGCCTAATGGTGGTAGGGCTTGGTCACACTGACACCTCAGGCAGTGCTGATGGGTTGCGCATGTGTTCACAGGTCTTAGGCTTGACTGGGTCACCTGGAGGGGACAACAGCTTGGTACAGCTTCTACTGCTGCATCTGCACCTGCTTGTCATTTGTGCATGTCATGATTGCTTGTCAGCAAGGACCATCCCAAATGCTGGTCCTCTGCATGGACATCTGAGATGTTTGATGTGGGTTCATGCAACCATAGGTGACCTTACTTGCTGCAGTCAGGAACAGCTCGTTGCAATTGTGTAAACGAGCTGTTCCTGACTGCAGCAAGTAAGGTCGTTGAGTCTTTGGCAATGGATGCATACTCAACAATATACTGGATACGGTTGAGGTCATGCTGTTGCGATCACAACTGCATAAGTGCAGTTTGACGCGCTCAGCATTGCGCTTTGCTACAACGAGAGCATGAACTGTCTGCAATGTGTTTGCAGACAACAACCCTGGATAAACAGAAACGTCTGTGTTGGAACATGCGGGCAGAGTTCCTGGTTGTGCCTTTTGATTCTGATGAGGTTAGGCAGATAGCTCCGCCCCCAGAAGAAATCCTCCTCTGGGTTGATCCCAGACATGAAGATAAGACCTTTGCTTTGGACCTGGCAGCAGTACTTTTGCAACATGTGGAAATATTGGCCACAGCCCTGCCGGGTGTGTTAATCTTTTCCCAATCATGTTGTCAGCTTGCACTTGTCAACCTTGCATCCCTTCTTGATCACAAGGCCATTGTAAGTTTGCCAGCAAGGCCTGACTCTCCTGCAACTAAATCTGAATTGCTGACACAGAGGATAAACTCACCTGAATGTGTAACCTGCGGTCATGTGCCACCTGCTACATCATGGCTGCTTCAACGCTTCATGACATACACTGCTGAACTTGCAACATGCAGTCATGTGTCACCTGAGCATGACACATATTGTGCAACAAGGTTTCTCATTCATTGACATGACCAGATTGCTGCTGTGTGCTACAGGGACTGGGCTGCCTACAGACATTGCTGGCAATCTGAAGTCAGGCAACTGCTCAGAATCCCTTGATGGCTGGCTGTCTGGCATGCTGCATCCCAACCGCAATCCTGATCAATCACTGGCAGTGCACATCAAGCTGCTTCTAGCTTGCAACAGTGCATTGGAGCTTGTCAAGGTCACCGGCTGTGAGGCAACTCTGCATTCCCTTGCTAGCAGCTGGCTTGCAGCAAGTGATGGTACAGATGCAGGCTCCCCAGAGGTGGCTGCAGCAGCAGCACCTTCTGACCAGCAGACAGACACTGCACCCAACACTGCAGTATGGCACGCTCTCAGCGCAAACTTACTGGCAGATCTTGCTGAGACAACTTGTCAGCTGCCACTGGCGCTGCAGGCCTTAAAGATCGGATCAGGCAGTGCTGAGATAGGGTTTCCCAAGTTTCAGAAGCTTATTGGCTTTCTCAAAGGCATGATCCAGGAGAAGAGTGCATGGCATGGCATGATCTTTGTCAAGACAAGGCAGGGCGTACATGAGCTGGTCTCACTGCTGCGCAAGACGCCTGCTGTTGCAGAGCATGTTGCATTTCATGCTTTCACCGGTCATGCGGCTGGCAAGAGCACTTCAGGCAATCCAGCTTGGACTAGCCATCTCAACACACTTCACAGAATGAAGGTCAAGGACCAAGCGGCTATCTTGCACAGCTTCAAGAACGGGCAAGGGCGCCAAGTGCTCATTGCAACAGCAGCAGCAGAAGAGGGTCTGGACATTCCCACATGCGAGTTTGTGCTGTGCTACACTGCTGTGGAAACTGGCCGGGAGTGGACGCAGCGTCAAGGCAGAGCCCGCATGCTCAAGAGTCAGTTTGTGCACCTGCTGGAGCAAGGGACTGCTGATGAGGCTCAGCTGGTCAAGTCAAAACAACAAGCAGAGAACGAATATGCTGCCTTGTTGCACTCCTGCAGCACTGTGAATTAGGTGCGCCGCGGCATTCTGCACTGCTGCATAACTGTAAATGGGTCAGCATCATGGTGATATGCCGTGCTTGAATTGCTTTATATTGTGTGAGGAAGTGCAGGTGCACTTGCAGCGGCGTGTTTTCAGCAGTGCTCTCTCGACATGCATGTGAGCTGGTGTTAGCTTCCGGTGGGGTTTTCTGAATGTCAGTACAGGAAACGTGCTTTGCAGGGATGTCTTCTATGCTACATTGCTGTGCCTGTTTGCAGGGGCTTTCCGCTGGCACTTCCTACGAACCTGATTGTTGCACATGATGCGACACTCAACTCATATACTAATCTGGCTACCGGGTACAGGCAACCCGTCCCTATAGCTATGTAAGGCTACAGCCTGAACTAAAGCACAATTGTAAGGCATGCTTAGGATTGAGCCCTTAAACAATGCTCAAAAAAGTACGAATAGGTCGCCCTGATTCATTCGTTCGTTCATCCATTTATTGGATTTTTAGGGTCGTTGGGGCCATGACCATGACCATTGGATCAGTAGATTGAAAATGTCAACAAACATACCAAAAAGTCATAATGCACTTATGCTCTGAGAGCTGCGCTCTTCTTCTTGATTCAGAGAGGCTGTGCACAACGGACAATGTTTCAAACAGGCTGGGCTGTGACGGGTGTCGGCTGCTTGGCCTTGAGTGATATGTATATGTCATAAATTCCTGCAGCATGCCATGCGGTCTTTGTGGCTAAGTTGCGTTGGGTCTTACGGCCGCTCGGCTGCGCAGAGTAAGAGCGGGTGATGGACCGGCTCAAGAAGCTTGCTGAGTTGCCTCGGGCCTGGATATGGGGCACTGCAGGTGCTGTGTGAGCTCCTGCAACGACGACAATCTTTTTTGAGTGATAGCCCGGCCTGTTTAGACACAAACAGTAAAGGCTGCAGATCTAAGTTTTCTCTTCTCCTGCAAGGTGCTCAGCAAAAGCAGCAAGAATCCGCGGAGACCGCAACGTGAGCTTAGTGTTGCAATGTCCACGAGTTGCAGCACAGCCTGCAATTTGGGTGTCTTGCTCTGCCTCAGCTGCTCTGATGGATGTTATGCAGGCTGGGAAAGCGCAAAGCCAGTGAGCGCACAGATGAAGCATCCCAGGAGCCAAGGCACAGCAAGAGGGCAGCTGTGGACGCTGCTGTTCCTGGTAACACAGCTGCAACAGCAGCAGAGCGTCCTGGAGCTCAAAATTCTGGCAGCCTTCAGGATGCAACCACCAGAGGTCAGGGTGTCGATACACGCGGACATAAGCGTACTGCTGAAACACAGAGCGCCTCTGACTACCAAGGTGTAGCAACACATTCAGGCATAAGGCAGCCAGAAGCCAAGCGGCCGACCCCTAGCTTTCATGAGCAGAGTGGTGAGTCACATTTTGGCTTGGCATGCTTGCATTGATACAAAACTCACTCTGCTCTCTGTTCAGGTGCTGCGTCAAAGCCTATTGTGAGCAAGCGGTACCGAGTTGTCAGGGAGCCTTTCACGGCGCCCCTGACTCCTGTAGAGCAGGCAAACCTGAATGCACAGCAAAACAAGAAGAGGAGGCGGCACCGTGTGCAGTTCGCAGGTACAAAGTCAGCGTCAAGCATAGATGCAGCATCAACATATGCTGTCAATCAGACTGTTCAGGCTGCACAGACCAGGGGCGCTCTGTATGAGTTACAAAGCAGCCCGAGTTACAAAGCAGCATGAGCTACAAAGCAGCATGAGTAGCTTGCTATCACGTCCATATATTATGCAACACACAGGCAAACCTCGTGCTCAGATAGTACACATCTCAAGGTCAAACTTGAATGTTACTCATTTGCATCTGGTCAGGTTTCTGTCATCTGCTTTCTCATCTGTCTGTCCCCAGCACATCAGTCAAGGCAGGGACAGATGCCTATTTCACATGAGTCTCAACTAGATCTGCTCCTTGCAGCTTACCCCACGGCAGCTGGCAGCCACAGGCTGCGGTACATTCCTGGCAGCTACAAGGCCTGGAACCCCAATGATGAGCTGGAGGATATGACCCCTCAGGAGCTGGCAGCTCACCAGCATGCTGGTCAGTCCTACATTTGCTGTCTTTCACTGCTGCTATGGGCCTGGATTTGGCATTGAGCGTCTGTGAATATGGTCATACTTGTGATCCATTTCTGTGCACAGTGCAGCTATCTTCAGCCATATGTGATGCTGCCTGCTGCATATGCTGTTCATTGACGCGCTGAGTGCAAGTAGTCTTTGGAACTGTGCATCGCTAGCTTCACCCAGCTATGTTTGCCGTATGGTTGTTTGTTCAATTTTCAGGACCTCCAAGAGTTGCCAGCTTGGCTGGAATGCCAAATCAGGCGCCTGCCCTGGGTGCACCTGCAGCAGCACCTGCAGCTTCTGCCAACTCAGATCCTTTCTCCTTTTCTACTGTGGTTGGCCCATCTGCATCTACACAGCCGCAGGCAACACAGCCTGCCCAAGCTGCAGCCAGCAGCGGCCCCCCACCCTCTTCCTCCACCCCCACTGGAGCTGCCCCCTTCCCTGGAGGCGCAAGTCTGCAGCTGAATGCACCTTCAACCACTGCAGGTGTGTTGAAAGCATCTCACTGTTGAGTCATTCTGCATTGCTGCAGCACATGCATCCCTCTACGGGTGTTCATCTTACCACGTTCAGGCTGCGTCTTTTGTTGTTTGGTTGCATACACTGGATTGTCTCTTTTGGAAATATGCTGCGTGCTCATGTAGAAGTGATGAACAGGTTCAGTGCATGCATGTATAATATTGTCAGCTATGGAGCTCATGCCATTGCAAACGTTGTGCTTCTGTTATCAAAGAGGGAAGTTGAATCATCTGCACCGCAGGAGCTTCTCAGTCAAGTGGGCAGGCAACTTCTGCACTCCTGGGAGGACCCTTCAGCTTTGGTGCACCAGGATCTGCTGCGCCACCCACCCCTTCTCTGCCTACCCCTGCACCAGGGCCATCTCCTGGCACTGTATCAGCTGGTCCTGGCGGTGCTGCGCCAACAGCTGTGGCTTCCAATACTGATACTGCACCAGCCGCAACATCTGCTGCTGCTGGGTTTGGGTCCAAGGCTACAGACACTAACACAGCTGCAGCATCCAGTGCCCCTGCAGCATCTGCACCAGCCCCGCCCTTCTCCTTTGGTGGTGGCAGTAGTACAGCAGCAGCACCAGCTGCTGGCAGTGCAGCAGCATTCAGTGGTTTCAGTGGCCAGGTGACAGGTTCTGCACCAGCTGCTAGCTTAGCAAGTCCTGCTGCAGCGGCCTTTCCAGCCACAGCTGCTGCTCCTGCTGCCACAGCTGGGGCAGCTTTCACCCCTGGTGCCTTTGGCTTTGGTGCTTCAGCTCCAGCCAGCGCCACCTCTGGTCTCGCTGCATCCACAGCTGCGCCCGCAATTCCTACTGTTGGCTTTGGCCAGCAGCCGCCAGCAAGCACTGCTGCAGCAGCCACCAGCCAGCCAGGTTTGTCCTTTGGTGCAACTCCCTCGCAGCAGACGACTGCTCCTTCACCTGCTGGTGGGTCAGGCTTTCCCTTTGGGGCACAGCAGTCCAGCGCCGCCACCTCTGCAGGTGCACCGAGCTTTGCGTTTGGCTCTCAGCCACAGCAGGCCTCAGCTGCACCAGCAACTGCCACATCAGCTGCCTCTGCAGCATCCCCTGCTCAGTTCCTGTTTGGGCAGTCTGCAGCTGGAGCTGGGTCTGCTCCAGCTGTCAGTGCTGCACCCTCGGTGCCAGTATCCTTTGGTGCCAGCCAGCCAGCTGCTGTCAGTGCTGCACCAAGCTCTAATTTTGCATTTGGTGGTCAGCAGCCACAGCTAAGCAGCGTACCCGCTGCACCAGCTAGCACACCATCCTTCGCCTTTGGTCAGTCCCCTTCACAGCAGGGCACAGCAGCAACAGCATCCAGCACAGCTGCAAGCACATCAAACTTTGCCTTTGGCGCCTCACAGCCCGGCACTGCAGCTGCACCTTCCTCTGGACAGATGTTCCCAGCATCTGCGCCCCTGTTTGGGGCCCAAACAACCCCATCATCTGCACCTGCTTTTGGCCAGTCAGGTTCAGCTGCATCCTTTGGGTCAGCAGCAGCAACAGCGTCCACACCCTCCTTTGGAATGCCAGGCTCAGCGCCAGCAGCATCACCAACCTTGTTCGGACAGACAGCAGGGGCCTCTGCACCGGCTTTTGGGCAATCTGGCATGGCACAAGCAGCACCTACACCTGCCTTTGGGCAGTCTGGCATGGCACAAGCAGCAGCACCCACACCTGCCTTCGGGCAGTCTGGCATGGCACCAACAGCAGCAGCACCTGTACCTGCCTTTGGGCAGTCAGGAGCGGCGCCTGGTGGGTTTGGTGGTGCATTTGGAGGTAGTGGTATGGCAGGTGGCGCCAGCTCAACACCTGCTGTGGGCCAATCCTCTGCTCCCAACTTTGCCTTTGGGCAGTCCAGTGCTGCAGGTAGGTTGATGCCTTGCCCATGTGATGCACCGTCCTGGCATAGCTTGTTGAATGCTATGACTGGCACAACACAGAAGCCACTGCTCCAATAGCTCACATACGTGCCAGCCTTCTTTTGCCGACAAGGGCTGATTCCCTGACAGGCAAAGGTCACGTAAGGTGGCAAAGCGCATTCAATTCCACAGCAAAGTGACTAGTCAGCAGTCTTGCACTCGCGTGATCGTGGCATGGCAGATTTGCCAGGTGTGACAGGCTAAATACCTTGTTTTGTGGATGTCCTGCAGGCACAGGCAACTTCTCCTTTGGTGGGTCTTCTGCTGGAGCAGGTTCTGGGCCAGCTATGTTTGGTGCTAATGCCAACTCTGCACCGGCCTTTGGTGCAAACACAGGTGACCGTCCTCTCATAGTATGCATACCCAGCAATCAGCAGGCCCCACACAGCTTAGAGCAAGTTCAACAATGTCTGCAACTCATACCTGGAAAATGGGCTTTTTGCCGCTGTGGCCACAGAGAATATCCTGTGCAAGCCGAAGCCCAAGCCCATGCAGCTTTGCTGATCATGCTTCACACAAAAATGTGCATAGACAAACTGAACATACCAGTACTTCCAATCCCAGAAGAGCCAGATTGGCTTGTGCAGCTGACGCAGACTGCAAATCAAGAAATGTGGTGAGTCTGCTGTGTTGCAATGCTTACTACTTGCTGCAGGGAGTAACCCCTCTTTTGGCTCAGGCCCCTCTTCAGGACCCACCTTTGGCAGCAGGGCTTTTGGAGCAGGCAGCAGCGCCCCTGGTCAGGCCCCCGCCCCCTTCCAGCCTGCGCCCTTCTCTGCAGTAGGCTTTGGTCAACAGCAGCCTCAGCCGGCCTCCACAGGCTTCGGTGCCACTAACACAGCAGGTATGCTTCGTAAGTGCAGTCTCAGTAGACTGCGTTCTTTTGGTGTAGCATGGTTGTGGTTGCATCCCCTTGCGTTGATGGGAGGCCATCATGCTGCATATACAGAGGAGCTGCGCGTGAGCGTTTGTCATGTGACGACTAAAATTGTGTGTGTGTTGTGCAGGCAACATGGGCTTTCGAGCAAGCCCAAGCTTTGGGCAACAGCAAAATCAGGTATCATGGTTCATGCAGCTTTCACCATGCGTTTGTGATGTCACTCAGTCTGCTTTCAAGCTGTCATGGGTCAACGTAAAAATAGATTTTGCTTATGATACTTGTCCAGCCCTGACACATTCTGTAGCATTTGCCTCTGTGTGCACATGCTTCAGCTTGCCACCAGACTGCTGTGCCCTGAACCAGTCTTGTGCTGTGCAGCCTGCAATGTTTGGGGCAGGGCAGCAGCAGTCAGGCGCAGCATTTGGTGCCCCAGCTGCCTCTGCACCTTCTTTTGCCTTTGGTCAGCAGCCAAGCAATGGCTCTGCTCCCACCTTTGGTCAGCCTGCACCAGCGCCTGCCTTTGGGCAGGCTCCTGCTGGCATGGCTCCATCATTCAGTGGTGCATTTGGGGGTGCTCCGGGTGCTGGCACATTTGCAGCAGGCTCTTCGGGCAGCGCACCAGCTAGAAGGAAGGTGAATGTGAGGCGAACTTCAAGAAGATGAAGCATCGTTTGCTCAGAACACTGTGTTTTGGTCCCATGTTGACTGTTGGCAGCTGAGCATAGGCACACGACCTGCATGTGGCCTTTCTTGTGGTCATGCAGAACAATCCTGCCAGCAATACAAGTTGAACAGATGCGCAGAATGAATGTGAATGTCAGCAAGGCCTTTAGTCTGTGCAAGAAGAGCCAAGTTCACGTTTGACACAAGTTGCTTTTGTCAGTAAGGCAGTTTGGGCCAAGCCATGCTCACGCAGAGCTTTCAGTCCTGACCACGACTGGTGGTTGCTTTGAACTTGAATATTCCGAAATGTGAAACAAGTCTCACAGTCCCTTACAATTGCATATAAGTGTCCTGTGCACTGGCTTCCTGACCTGCAGTACTACTTGGGCACTGAGCCATGACTACCAAACCTAAAGCTATGTGACAAAAGCTGCGCAACAAAGACACTGCATTGAGTCATAGAGATGAGCAAGGACCAACACCACATGAAGGGTCAGACTGGCTCAAAGATCATCAACGCCAAAGTGCTCCGCCGAGCGCATTTATTGCCGATCAGGAATACTACAATGCTAGCAACAGACGGGATTGGGACCAGCAAACGTGGATAGTTGCCACAGTAGACTTCATCATGCACCCAAATTTTCACTACATGCATTTTGGCATAAGAAAGTGAGCCATGCACTATGACTGACTACAAGGCAAGAACATCACCACTCTCCGTGCGATTGGTTTTCAGCTGACACAATTGCATGCATGGCCACAGCAGCCATGAACGCATTGGCATTGGCATCATTTCCAGAACCATTATCTTGTGAAGCTGCTGCATGAACTGCAGCATGGCCACCGGAACTGTCTCCAAAAGCATGACCAAAGTGCTGATTTGTCAGTGAAGTCAGCTCCCAATCAACTGCATCCTCCTCAGCTGTGTTCTTCTTCACTGGTACAAACTTGGGCGCTGTTTGCTTCCTGATGTTCTCCCAATCAATCTCTGCATGATGTCAATCCAGATATTGGCAAGAAAACAAGCCAGTACAGGGAAAACAGCCCACTGCCCTTGCAACAGGCATGCAAACAATGTGCATTTGGAGGCTCAGTACGCTGCTGAGTGTCGCACAGCAACAACACTCATCATTGGCATCAATCCAGCAGCAGATTATTTGCATGCTAAGCTATGACATTCATACACTGTCAAGCACTGTGCGCCAAAATGACACGAGAAACTTTCAACAAAACTTGAAGAAGTCGAGCTTACTCTCAAAAAATGGGTGCTTCATTACATCCTGGAGATTCTCTGCACCTGAAACAACCACATATGCCCTGATCAGACAATCATGTGCAGTACAAAAAGCTCAGCTCAATGCAAGCAGATACATGCATGGCAATGTGACTTGAGCTTTCGCTCTGACCTAGTCGTTTGCTGGCATCGGGCAGTAGCAGGCGCCGCAGCAGGTCCTGTGCATGAGATGGCAGTGACGGCGGCATGTCCACCTGTCCAGCAGATATGAGCTGGAAGGTCAAGTACTCAGTGCCAGCCTTAAAGGGGGGCTTGCCCACCAGCATCTGGTACACCACACACCCTAGAGCCCACAGATCTGCTGCATACGTGACTGCCTGATTGTTCAGAGTCTGCAACAAAGAAAGGCTAATTTCCACACAGTGCTGACTGTTCCTCATGTTTCAACAAAGAACATTTGCTTATATGTCAAGATCACCTGGCAGCATGCAACATGGCATGCAAGCTCTGTGGCTGTAACTCTGTCAGCGGGAATGAACACAGCACATGTTTTGTGACCAAGTCATACTGAGCTGTGTATAGCCTTCATGTCAACAGCAACAGCTTTACCACCATATTGCATCGGGCATTGCTGTCACAAGATTTGCTTTTGCAGCTACCCTCATTCAGACCAATCTGCTCAGATATGGTCACAGACATGTCCACAGACAGCTGGCACCTGACACACATGGCACTGCCTGACTCAGCGGCATTTGCCTTGACACACGCTCACTACAAGCGTGGCAGTCGGACACACGTAGATGTGCTGAGTACAATGTCAAAGTGCCTGACACGTCCATATGGGTCAGACCGCAATTGTACTCAGCACTTTGACATTCTTGGGCTTAACATTGTCTACATGTGTTTGGAAGGTACCTCAGGAGCCACATAGTCAGCAGTGCCCACAAAGGAGGTGGCCCTCTGAGAGGTGGACCTCTGAGCAACGCCACTGGCTGCCTCTGTTTGTGCCTGTGAGGCGCCCAGCTCTCCAGAGGCACCCAGGCTCTTGCTGGGCAGCGCACCCATTGGCACAGCTGCACTGGTGCCGGTCATGTGCACACTGCTTGGCTGTGCTAATGTGCTGCTTGCATCTGAAACATCAGGATGTTGTCAGGAGTGGGATACTGCCATGGTTCATTGCAAGCTACAATCTGGGGCTTGTTGAAAGCAAAGTGGAGACACTTTGAGACACAAACAGCAGAAGCTGCCATTCAAGTGTTGAAGCCAGCACAGCTCTAAACAGCTGCATTGCTTCTTGTGTTGGTGCAAAGCAGGCCATATTTGCAACACAAGCCTGTTGGATAATGTGCTGTGGCTACTTGCAGGTATGCTGGGACAATGAATTTGTTTTACATATAACCTGTAGGAAAGCAGATGTGTGAAAGAGGACACTGCTGCTCACCAGAAGCAGCCTTCTCAGCATCGCTGGATCTGCTGTTGCTGAGGGTCTGTCCATCTGGAACTGCTGAGTTTGCTTTGGAAGCACTTTTGACCGGCTGCTCCAAGTCAACAGCAGGCAGCAGGTTGGCACCACTTGGAAGCTCACCCAGAAACTTGGCACTACCAAAGTCAATGAGCTTAAGGTGTCCTTTAGCATCAAGCATGAGGTTTTCTGGCTTTAGATCCCGATGAATCACCTGCATACTCAGGGAAAGCTACTGATGCTTGTCAAGCTGATGCGCAAGTCAAACTGCAGGTGAGTGTGGTTGGAGAGTTTGCTGGTTGTGGTCATGCACTGCTCTGGATGAACGATCTGCCCAATAACAAGCAGACAGTGATAAGTGCTGACAAAGTTGCAGCGATGGCCTATGTGGTCGTAAAACTGGGCCAAAACATATCACATCAGAACATTCAGCCAAACGAAAAACTTCCAAAGCTTGCCTTTTCTTGTCGCAACCGCTGCAGCATGAGCACAATCTCTGCAGCGTAGAATCGTGCATCCTGCACATCAATCTGCTTGCGCTTATGTATCTGATCATAAAGCTCACCTGCAGCCACAGAATTGTTAGCAAATCCTGCTGCCACAGTGGTCGTCTGTTTTGACAAGACGTCAGATGCCAGGCATTGCTTGTGTCAGGGCAAATGTTGTACCATTTTGACATAGTTCCAGACCCAGGTACAATGAGTTCTGATCCTGAAAAGTGAAGCGGAGATCGCAGATGCCTTCGTAGTTAATTTTGTCCAACAGGAACCGTTCATTTTTGATGTACTTTGTCTGTTTGTGGCGTAGAATAAGATGCTTGTCGATGATCTTGATAGCATACTGCTTCTTGCTGTGCTTGTGGCGAGCCAGAACGACTTGTGCAAAACTTCCATCACCAAGCCTTCTGACAAGTTCAAAGTCTGCCAAGGTGAAGGCTACCCTGCATCATAAGCAGTGCGACGGTCAGAGTGCTGTAAGCTTGGTCTTAGACAATTTTTGGTTCAAGACAAAGTCTGCACCTGGGAGCGTTGAATCTTGCATCACCCTCTCGATCTACAAACGGAATTGATGCAGGTATGGAGGATGGGGAGCTAGTGTGAGGCTCAGTCATGGGTGCACTGTTCAGACTTCAACTGAGGTTGCGTATACGCGAGTCAAAGGTATGTCATCACTTGCTGGCGGGATGACCGTCTGGAATCTGTTGTCCGCTCGAAGCAACTGCTTGTTGAAAGACAAGCAAGGGATCCAAGAGCAGGACCGACTGGTCTTTACTTGGTTGACGGTAACTCCGACAAGCTTACATGCAGTTTGACTTTCCCGAATGCAGCCTCATACTTCCCAGCACGTCACTGAATTATCATCGTCATACGGGGCTCGGCTCGACTGCCTTTTGGAGCTATCGACTGCGATCAGACGCGAGACAACATCAACACAAAACATGTGCCAACATATATGTCAACATTCGCACAGCGTTTTTCCCACGGACTGTGCATAGGGGGTGTAAGGAAATAGAAACGTGCGGGAAGATGAGATGGAAGATCTCAAGCAATACCCAATCGCTTTCCTATCAAGGCAGCAAGCTGTAGCTCCGCATTCCTGGAGCACCTTGCTACTCTTGGGATCTGCGGTATCGAACTATAGGCTGCAGACATGGTGTCCACTTTGATGTTGAAGGGCGCAGCTCACGTACAGGTACAGCCTGTGATGGCTGCAGTCGCTATTGTCGGAAGTCAGCTTGCACCAGCAAAGGACTTAAAACATCTCTGACCTTGCAGGTCAAGGCCGCATTTGGCCCTAAGCCTGTGTCTCACGCACGCTTAGGACAAAGGCTCATCAGTCGCGCAGACCCGTCTGGGAAAAAGGCCTCGGAGGGCGAGGAGCCAACCAAGAGCGAGAACAAGGGCAAAGTCGAGAAGGCTGAGAAGGGTGGCGACAAGGGCAGCCAAGTTGTTGAGAAGGTGAATGTGCATCTGATCGACCAGCAGCAGCTGCAAGCGTCGGCTGCGCGAATGGTCAGGTCGTGACGGTCGATTGTGAACCTGCAGACAGATCGCAAGGAGGACCTGCTGTTTTTCGCCTCCGACCAATCTTTGTCTTACCTTGACGGCACTTTGCCAGCAGACTATGGGTTTGACCCCTTGGGTCTGTCAGACCCTGAGGGTGCTGGTGGCTTCATTGACCCCGACTGGCTCAGATACAGCGAGGTCATTCACTGCAGATGGTGAGCAGACGTTACTGCTGCAGTTGAAGATATGGTTACCGTCTCACTCAAGAGGCGTTGCCACTGCTAAATTAGTGACAGTAGCTCCCACCAAACTCATTGCACAGCCTGAGTCTGTTATTGGACTTGAAACTTGCCCTGCCAATTTTGTAGGGCCATGCTTGGAGCAGCAGGCATGATTATTCCAGAAATTCTAGCAGCAGGTGGACTGATCCCTCAGACATCTGATGAAGTTGCCTGGTTCAAGACTGGTGTCATTCCCCCAGCAGGCAACTATGGCCGTTTCTGGTGTGACCCATACGCCCTGTTCTTCATTGAGGTCATTGCCTTCCAGTTCGCTGAACTGCGAAGATGGCAAGATTACAAGAAGCCCGGCTCCATGGGCAAGCAGTATTTCTTGGGCTTTGAAAAGCTTCTGGGAGGCTCAGGCAACCCATCCTACCCAGGTAAACAGTCCAGCCTGATTTGGCATGTGCGGTGTAGGTTCATCCATGCACAAGATGGTCTTCTGTGTATGCAATTATGTGCTTCACAGCAGAATGACGATTCCAGATTATTGCCATGCCTGTTTGACGTGCTGCATGTGCATGGTTGCTTGCTCAGGACTGTGTCCTGTGAGCTTGTGTACATGTGTCAGTGCAATGAGGTCTCACTGCATATTATGCACATAAAGATGCTCTTTTCAATCAAAGTTGGATCTGTTGTGAAGTTGAGGACCTTATGATGCATGACATGTCAATGTGGTGGAGGTCACACTGCAAATGAGTATAAGCTGTGCATTGTCATTGTAGGTGGTGCAGCTTTCAATTTCCTGGGCTTTGGACGATCAGAGAACAACCTAAGGGATCTGCAGATCAAGGAAGTCAAGAATGGCAGACTAGCTATGATTGCAGTTCTTGGCTTCGGCGCACAGGCGGTGCTGACACGACAGGGGCCTTACCAGAACCTGCTTGACCACCTGTCAAACCCCTTTGGCAGCAACATCCTCACCAACTTTGGCAACATCTACAACATGTGATTTGTTTGCTGAGGATAAGCTTCCTTACCTGTACGAGTATTGCCAGTGCAAACATTGCACTGATTTTTGAAAAGTCCAAACAGTGTTGGTAGATGTCCCAGGCCAAACACCACTAGCAGTTTATCATCAGCTGCTGGACAGGTGTGCTTGTCATTAGACATCATACTTGCTGCTCAGAGAAGACTGGTGTCAGTGCTTTCCTTAGCTGGTGAAGCCCTGCAGCTGTATGCACCATGCAGACATGGCCCTGTAATTTAACTCCTGTTCTGTTGCAGCAGGAGTTCATCCGCATAGTTGCTGAGTACCTGTTGATGAGTTTGCTCTTTCACCACAGTATAACTGCCCACCTGGGCAGTAGCTAATGCATGGTATGCCTTTTGATCCGGTATGCATTAGTGAGCGTAATTGCGTGCTGTGCTGCTCACAAGAGAGGCAATTGTGGCTGCACATTGCAGAACAGCCAGATGCATCTGGCTGTTCTGCAATGCGACGATTGCTAGTTGCATTGCAACCAGCAAATCAATCCAGCAGTTGAGGATACCTGTACAGGACATGTCTTCGAAACTCATCAGGGGAGTTGGCAAATGATGACTGCAGTTGGGACACAGCAGCAAATGCTGGGACACAGCAGCAAATGCTGTTCCCAGACAACAGAAAGGTTTAATAGCATCTGAACGATCGACAAATAATGTCCAGCAAGGATGATCAGATAATCAAATGGGTTTTGACAGTGTTGTTTGTGTCATGAACTAATCACCATGATCAAATCATGGTTTGAAGTAAGAACTTTTTCACCGAGAAACCTGTCAATGCAGGGAAAAGCCTAGTCAGAAGTATCGAGTAAGCAAATGACACATCAAGCGCATGATGCTTTCAGTTGAAATCAGACAGATGTTTGAAGGAAGTCAACAAGCAGTTAGCGTCCTACATAGCAGGTAGAACAGTGTCTGCTTTACCTTTCTCACAAGCGCCTTAACTTCCACATTCTGAAGGCAAAAGGCTTCAAGCCCTTCTCAGAGGTTCTTAGCAGAGGTACAGCCACAAGGGCAATACTTTCAATTTGCTATACAACAGCTGTGGACCTCTGGTAAAGGGCTTATAACCCTTTGCTCTCATGATCAGAGTAGGCCTCTGATCAGAGTAGGCCTCGGTGTGCTGAGAGTGCTACAGCAATCAACGGCTGTCAAGCATGCAAATGTGAGCCTCCTACGTTTACAACATTACAGTGGACCATGGCTGTGATGGTCTGCACTGTACTGCTGGCCTTGCCAGCCTTGTAGATCCTGACTGGTTGACTGCAAGGCGACCCAATGCCAAGTGCAGGGTGCGTTGATGTGACAAAACAACCTTCAACCAGCTTGTCTGATTTCCCAGCGGCTTGCTAGTAGCACATGGCATGCCAGCCACCAACGCCATTGACTGCTTGGAGTTGGCTTGTAACTGTACAGCATGATGCAGCTAAGCCTTCCACTGCCAGCTGCCAGCCGCAAACAGCCTGCCATCCGCTTGCTGAGTGATGGCAGGGATCCTGTTGAAGTGCAGCACCTTTTCCAGCAGCTGCTTCTCTATGCCATACCTGAAGGCACATGAGCTTTGTACCCTATAGGCCTGTGCTTACTTATCATGAAAGAACTGTGTTCCTTTGCGCACAGACCAGATGGGGCAACATATGTGACACAGCGCCAAGTTAGCATGACAATCAGATGTGGCGTTCATCTATTAGACACATCCTCATTATCACTTGAACCTTGACAGTATGATCAGTAGAGTTTGCTTAGTGTTCACATGCTGCATATGTCTTTTAAGGCATGTGCTGTGTTGTTACCTGTTAGCCAATGCTGCTAGGTCCACTTGCTTCTGGTCCTGTTCCATACGGTGTACATCTTGAAAGAGGTTGCGCAGCACTGCTGTGCTTAGTCTGCCTTCTTCTTTTCGATGATGCGAAACTTTCTTTGTTGCTCCATGCTGGAAAATACATACAGCGCAATGTCAGCATGTCAGCATTGCGGTGTCCTGCAATTTGTCATTGCCTGCATGTGTGAATTGGCAAAACCACTGTATTTCCCATAGAAGCAAACATGGAAGAAAAGGCACCTTGACGTCAAGAGTTGAAACCTGTTTTCCGGCTATTGCTCCCCCTAGCTTGTCCAAGAAAGAACCCAGGTCAGCATCTTTCACTCCCTCTTGCTTGAGGTGCAGCAGAAAATCCTGCTCTGGGTCTATAGGATTTTCCTGATCTGTATGAAGTGCGGTTCAAATTACGCCAGCAAACAGTGCGAAAGGCCTGTGTCGGGACTTTTCCGCGCACCTGCTGTCTGCTGTTGCTGTGCTTGGACAGGTTGCGCAGTCCTGTGAGGGGTTGTTTGTGCTGTTGTTTGATTCGTAGGAGTTTCAGATCGCTGAATAGGCTGAGACTTTGGAAATGCTCGTTTCGGGGCTTTGCTTGCTGCGGATCCCATTGACACATAAACGCGCGGGCGACTTGGCAGATAGCAGAAAATTCACAAAGTCAGCAGCAAGCGTGCGAGATCATACAGGTCAAAGCTGTACGTGCCTGGACCACAACGGAAGCTTGCAATACCACCGTGCCATACAAGAGCTATCCGCTACTCTGATGGCAACTTCGCGTCTAGGCAGTCAACTGTCGTTCAAGGCACGTCATTTTGATGCAACTGTCATTGATATCTGGTTACACATGCATGGAATCATGACATGCAGTATACGCCATGCATCCTGATGATTCCTTGATGTGTTGGATCTCAGATACACGTTACTAAGGATGCACTGGTTTGCAGAGCGTGGTGAAATGCCCGGATCATAGCTGTTGTGGTAGATACAGTATGCAGTCATACAAGGCTAGCGCTGTATTATACTGCGCAATGCATTGAAATGCATTTTGCAGACACATCCTGATGATTGTGGTATGGTCACACCTGGCACTTAGTCATCCAGGTTGCATTTGGCAGGGTGCACCTGCTTGATGGGCTGTGCCACCCTGAATTGGAGGCATGAGTGCAGACAAGCAGACCAACTGTTGAGCCAGTCGACTAGTCCTGTATAGGTGATATACCACCATTGCTCTGATCACTCTAACAGCATGTACGAGCCTGAAAATGCACCAGATTGAGAGCGTGTGTCTGAAATCCAATCTGTCGATGAAATTTACGGCTGGATACAGAGTTCCGCATTGTTCTTCTTCAGCTATCTGCTTCTGCCGATTTGTGCAGCTGCAAGTTGTGCACTGCACTGTCACAAAATCAGCGCTGGGACGGCAATCAGCCGTACAGGCTGCGCAATATCGTTTCATCTTGCCCGCATTGAGATCAAGAAAGCCGCGCGGTATATACCGCGCTTGAGCAGCAACAAAGAATGCACTATAGCCAGCAGAAATGGATCAGAAGCGGTCCGCGCAACTCCGCACACAGTTGTGTTGCTCATTCGCATTTGCCGCAGAAGCGTAGAGGTTTAGCGCGTAATAGGTCGTATAAGAGGCTTTGGCATGCAAGTCAAGGTCTTCGCAACCGCTCGGGAGGTCCGGCCAAACGTACAGTGACTCTATGTTACTCAGTCACTGCAGCAGGAAGCTCAAGCGGTCGCGAAGGAGGCGGTGCTACTACACAGGTTTCTTTCAACAGCATCCAGCATATATAGGCTTGCATGTAAAGCTCTTTCTAAGCCAAGGCTGCCCTCTGCAGGAGCTGGACAGGAGACGTTTCCTGCTGAGATATGTGCAGGCCATCCAGCCAGAGGTCATGGAAGACTTTGTACAGCATGCCCCTGCTCATGTGAGAATGCAGTATACCTGTTTTGCATAAATGCACCACCTTTGTACCGAGTATGAAGCCATAGGTTGGCTTCCATGGTCTGAGTCCAGCTGATGTTGTCTGAGTTGAGCAGTATACAATAAGCAACGTTCCTTGTCTTTGTCTTTTGCGCCAGCTCTCGGCAGTGCTCCATCTCATACAGAATGATTTCAGTGTCACACTGGTGTCATGCTCGTGTTCAGGTCGTAGACGCCATGAGTCAAACAATCAGAAATTACCTGGGTACCCTTTTGCCGCAATTCTTCCAAGTCAGCATTTCAGCCAAGGGGGAAGACCTTGCACAGCTTATGTACACTATGATGATGTCTGGTTACATGTTCAGAAATGCGCACTACCGGTTGGAGCTGCGAGACAGCATGTTGCCCTCAGGTGCAGAACACACGTCCATCCACTGTGCATTCCAGTTGATAGCGTTTGATCTTGGATTGCTGCTCTTTAGCGTGGTTACAGCATGCTGTTGCTGTGTTTGAGCCTTGACGAGTATACAGGTGTTGTTGAGGCCTTTTCATGTGCCTTTTCAGGGTATCAAAGCTTTGATGAGTATGATCTGCCTCCTGCCCTGCCAATCATGGGGATGCTGGATCATAGTCAGGACGGCAAGTATGCCCCAGGTTCACAAAAGACACGTGTGTCCGGTGAAGTACTGAGGTGGCACCATGAGAACGGCACAGAGTCTGTCCCTGCGTCTGAATACATAGAAAAGTTAGAGAGTGAGAACAGAATCCTGAAGCAACAGGTATGATTGGTGCTTTGCCAAGCTGCGGTTTATGGAAAATGTACTGCATGTATGTTGTCCTTACATGTGCAGCTGTTCTCCGAGTCGCAGTAGTGCTCAAAGTGACCATACAACAGCAGCCAATTTGCATGCTAAGCCATCATTGCATTTGCTGTGAGCTGATCCCCTTGGGCTGCAACCCTGGTCACAGGCTGGGCTGGATCACATGAGCAGCTCCTGCTCTGCAGGTGTCAACTCAATTGTATGTGCATGCGGCTGGAAATGAGCTGCTGAACTTTCTCAAAGGTCTAGAAGCTGATCAGGTCAAATCATTGACCCTTGTCAGTGATGATGGCGTAGAGGCGATGAACACCTTCATTCACCGCCTGCTGGGTATGTTTGTTGCAATCAGCGCGTTGTACCCATGGCAACCTGCTAGATTAGTTTTGTGTAAGCAAAACATCGATGTCATGTGCTTGGTGTGCAAGACAAGATGAATGCGTCATGGCCAGTCTCAAAGCTTGGCACCATGCACGCTGATGGTGCTAGCTGGACACTTGTTACAGCACGGTGGTATATGCAAACATGGTGCAATGCTGCCATGCCTTGGAGTGCAACCGGCATCTATTGGACCATGGTATCAGCCCATAGTGCAGTTCTAGTGTTTCTAAAGCAAGTTTCTTGCAAAGCTTATTCTGACAGTACAGTGTATTGTCAAGCACCCAAAGCCTTGTCACACGGTAAAGGGCTCAAGCGAGGCTGCTGTTCAGGAACGGATGACTTGAGCAGTGAAGATATGGAGCATCCCACTCAGGCCTCACAAGTTGAGTTGGCACGCCTGATGTTCTGGCTCATGGTGGTTGGCTACAATCTGCGCACCTTGGAAGTGAGATTCGACATGGAGCAAACTATGCTGCTACCACCTGGTGTATGAAGATGGGGTCATAGCATTGTATCAATATGCTAGTCAGCCATGCACACATATCTGTGCATGGTTGCAAGTGGCAAGTGTATAATAGCTTGTCTTTGTGGGTCTTGTGGATGAAAGTGCAGAACCAATTTTGCAGTATACAGTGTTTACTTGTGGGACGTGCGTTATCTTTGTGGTAAATTCATATTTCTCATGCAAAGCATTTATCAGGTTGCATGTATGGGCAGTCTTGCAGAGATGTTAACAAATTTTGTTATTGTGTACATTGAACAAACTGATCACTCTTTGTTGAAGTGAGGCACACTCACATACATGGCAGCTCAGTGTCTGTAAGCATTATGCTTGACATTGAATGTAAGTGCAAGCTGTGTTGATACTTGACCTGCCGATAACCACTGAAGTGTTAAGGGGATTGTTATAAGGTGAATTAGCAAAAGCGCAAGCTGTAGCCGATCCAGTAACTGAGTCGCAGTCAAGCGAAAACTTTCTACCTTCCGTGTGCATACACATGGGCATAGCATACGCATGCGCACCTTATACATGACATACATACAAGATGCTCCAAAAAGTGTCCTGACATAGTTGCGGTGCGACGGAAACCACAACAGAACACTTTACACTTCAGCAGCAAAATGTCATGACACATTGACGATTTCATCAAAATTTTCGACATCAAGTGATGACTTTTGACACTGGACACTGGTATGTCAAGTAGTGTTGAGCTTCTCAGCACCCTCTTCAGCTCACATACTACATCTTGCAAACCTGTACTGCCAAGCTTCCATGAGACATTCATGCCAGCCATTGTACTACTACATTTGTGCAACAAATTATGAACTAATCAGAGGCTGATAGGCAACAAAGCAGCCAGTGGCAGAACTGCTGTCTTGCTGCACCTGCTTGGACCAGATGTAGAAAGACTGAGGGGGCACAATTCATCTAACATAGGTTGAACATCTACGGAAGGATAATCTCTTCTGTACCCAGACCTTCAAAACCTTCATCTTCTTCATCGTCACTTTCATCTTCTGCCAGCACTGTGATCTTGTCCCCTGAACACCAAGCCACGTTGTTACTGCAATTGTTTCCTGTGGCAAATTGTTGCCACAATTGTATCCTGTGCATACTTGTGCTGTGAATTGTCACTGTGCATTCTTGTGCTGTAAATTCCAACTGCAGCACTTTCAGCATCATCTGCTGGTCCTGTCGCTTCTTGCTCAGAACACGCTTACACAACCAGGTGCCACCAGATGCATTCTCCAGCTGTTGCCGCATCAGAACAAATGTAAGACTCAAGGCAGCCCCTGGTCATAACACACAACATGGGCTGCCACAGTGGCAGATCAGATTGGGGCTGTCCTGCAGAATCACAGCAGAGAGCATGCCAATTTTTTGTGCAGAAGCAGACCCACCTTCTGATGCCCAACAACACAGCAGGGTCATCTTGAAAGCAGCCATCTTTACATCAAAAACCCTCAGCAGCGCTGCCTGCCCTGGAGAAAGAGTGTCCCCTTGCTTGCATACGACATGGTCTGCAATCAACTCCACCACACCCTTGTTTAGCTTTGTGGGCATCCCATACCTCCTCAACAGGGGCTCTAGGGTGTGGACCAACGGCCCTGTGGGACCTTGGACTGGCCCTTCTGGAAGTTCAAAGTCCTCTGTGGCCTTTGAGCCAGTTCTTGCATAGTCAAGCACTTCAAACTGCTCAAACATTTGCAACACCTGCAGCAACAGAAGGGCAGCTGAGCTATGCAGTGATATAGACAGAGTGATGCAGCAGTCTGCTGGTGCCCGGGCAGATGCAATGCCTGTAGCCGCAGCGCAGGAGCCCATTTTGGCAGTTGCATATGGCATAGCATTGGCAGTCAGCTGGCTGCATCCAAGTGCAAACAGGACAGCACAGAATGATCTAGTCAGTGACAGTGCGTCACCTTTTGCACTGCAATGTGCCAAATGCACTTTGTACAAGAATGTTTTGAAGCAGGTCAGATAGCAGCAGGACATAGCTGAATGAGCAAAGGCATGCAACATTGCCTGCTGCACATGCGCACAAACAATGAGCTTCAGTCTCTTGATACTAGTGCTGGTAGTGCAGTGGCCCATTTGACAAGAACACAGCTAGAACAGATTGCATTCTAAAATGGTCTACCTCCTGTTGTGGCAACTTGGTGAAGAAGAGGCCAATTTTCCCTCGTATTCTGTTTGCCAGTTCTGATATGTTTTGTTTGTATTCATCTGACTCCTCCCGCCCTAGAGCCACTTTCAGCACCTTGTTTGATCCCATGCAAAATCTGCGGGAATCATGTATGTATGTCATGCACCTTCTTCACAATGGAGGTGCACCTTGTTGAAATCAGGCTGAACCCCTGTGCTGCACGATGATGAGGGCGCACCTGCTTGTCTCAAGATGGTCTTCTCTGAACTGTTTGAAGCTCTCATTCCTCATATTCTGATACTTGAACAAGTATACGACGGGATACCTGGACAACAGAACTAAGGTACAAAAAGGCAAAAAGTGCAAAGCTGCCTTCAGATCAGCAGAGGCATGTGCTCATTCTCAATAGGTGCTTGACTCACTCGTCACATAGCTTCCTCACAGTTGTTATTGCCCCTTCCTTCCACTCTTTAGTTTTCTTCTTTGTCTTTGTGAGGGGGACTGCATTTGCAGACGCCACATGAGACTCCAAAGCAGTCACGCACTGATGTATGACCTAAGACATCGGTTGCAGGATTGCATAAATTCGTGGCGGCAAGCGTACCGACTTTGTTGCGTTTGCTCTTCGGCATAACGCCTGCTCAGCAGCTATTCGCTTGTCCGTTCAGTTGCAAGAACACAGCGAAGACGTTCAATTGCTTGTCCCGAGAAGGCTTGCGACCGCAGAAACGGGTAAGCAGACCGAAAAACAGTGATGTCCAGGGACAGCAGCTGTCGTTCTGGTAAGTGAGTGTCCCCACGAACGTGCACAGTATACTTCCCTTGATCTGAGCAGGCTGTACTGTGCTTCAGTTGCGCTTAGAGTGCACAATCAATGAAGGCTGGCTGTCGTTATGTGCTCGCAATATGGCGTTGCTGAGTCTTGGCTGCTTTGTTTGACGCACGTGGGCAGCTGCAGAGCAGTGCCTTTAGTAATCGGCTGCACTTGACATTTGACGTTTGACCCAGCAAATGATGCAGCCAGCACGCTGAAACAATCGGTGGTGCATCAAGATTGGCATAACAAGATCGATATGGCAGCATCGGTATGGCAGGATCGGTATGGCAAGGAAGTGCTCGAAGGCACTGGTTGATGACTTGACGTGGTGAGGCCCCGGAACCGCCACCAAACCTCCAGCGCTGATGTCTGACGATGCCTTGGCGACTGTGCTGCTGCTGAGAAATGCAGCAGCACATGCTGGCCAAATCAAGCGAGAGCTGGCAGCCATCATACAGGTGTGCCACTCTTGCCTCAAAGGTGCTTTCAACTTGACGTGCAACGCTTCCTGCCTACCGACAATTGCTTGTCTATCTCTGCAGTCCAGTGGAAGTGTTCAGAGCGAGTGGGTCTCACAGGTTCTCGGTCTCTCAGACCCCGCCGCTAGGGTATGTTTTGGCAAAGCACTTTTGCTGTTTTCAAAGCAAAGCCAAGTCATGCAAAACAGAAGAGCAAACTGCAGATGCTGCAAGGAGGTTTGCCACAGGATTATGGGGAGCTGCGAGAGCCCAGCGTCCCAGATCTGTCTGAGGTCTTTGGTCAGGTACGGAGCGCAACTTCTTCTGTCAAAATAACCCTCCTTGCTGCTGACGTGTTTTGCACATCCACCTTGAGCCACATTCGCACGTGCATCATTACTCCTGCTAGAGGATCGCCAGCTCAAATGCAGATTCATGCCGGGCATGTTTGTGCATAGCTTACCAATCTTTACTGGTCTAAAACAAGTAGTATGTGCTGACTGATAAGCTAAATGTGCAAGCAGGGTTTGGGAGCTAGTGCCAGAGGTGAGGGGGTCGCCCCAGGGGAGCAGCAGGCACCCGCCAAGGCAGATGATGGCCACCTGGATACCCCACTGCCGCGCTCTGCTCTTTCCAGGTATTCAAGCAACTCCTGAAACCATGAAAACACCAGTATGTAAGTGGCACTGCAGCTGTTGCACTAAGCTTGCGCACATACTGCAGTAATGGTACACATGCACAGACCTGTGGTTTCTGGATAGCTAGCCTTGTCCCAGTAGTCTGTGTTTCCAGCCTTGGGCATTCATGTTGCATAGGCTTGCTATGTCTGCAGCACGCTCACCTGGTTGCAATACAGTGGCAATACTTTGATATTCGCTTGAACCCTTTGGGAGTTTGGGCGTCGCACTTGTTCTGTCAGATTGTATGTTGGTTGGTAGCCAACAATAGACAGTGGGACACAGCTGTGACCTGCAACCTGGTTGACTGTTTCACTGCTGTCTCATGGAGCCCAACAAGGATGCCAATGTCAGACTTGCTTTGAGCATGTGTGGAGGTCAGTAAAGACAGGCAAAGCTGGTCAGTATGAGAATGGGTTACGCAGGGGTCCTCAGAGCTACCCCATCTTCTCAGCCATGCATTCTGATGACGATGCCTCCCTGTCATCAGAGCCCTCTCACAACCAGATCCACAAGGTGCCATGCACGCTTCCTTATACTGCACAGACAGTTTTGTTAACTATCTGTTTGTTTGTGCGGTGCTGCCAATCACGTGAAGGTGTGAAAGTTGATGCAGTTGTCTGCCTCACAACACTCCTGTTGTTGGGTGGAACTGACTGCTCTGCTGATTGGCACTGGCACACTTTGCAGGACAGCTGACAACACACAAAGACTTGACTGCACCTCAGGGGCTCTGGTCTTCAAGCCATATGTTTGGCACTTGCTTGGCAAATGTTGCTGTCACAAGCTCAACTCGTGGTCATTGCCTTCTTCTCAGGTGAGTTCAATGCCTTTGCGCACAAGCTATCAGCAGCTTCAACAGCAGCTGCAGCCGATACGCACATGCAGCCTGGCTAGCAGGCAACCTGCAAGGGGGAGCCCACCCCCACAGCAGGCCAGGGCCCCGGCACCCTGGCAACCCTGGCGCATGTACCAGACTAGAGGTCTGTTCAATTAAGTGTAACATCAATTGTACGACACGGTTATATCAGGAAGTATGTGACATGAAGCTGCTGACATGTGATGCATTAAGGGGCACCATTGTCTGCAAAAGCATGCACCTGTGTTGTACGCATTACTCTATGCTGTGGTCACATGCATTGCCAGCACAGCTCTGTCAATAAAGCCAGTTCCTGAGACACCACTATCAAGGATGTTTGACATTGAAAAATGTGACTGTGCGCTTCTGGTGCAAAAGCAATAAGGCCATCCAGCTTTCAAGACCTGCTTACCTTACATGGATGAGGGGACCCATGGTCTCCCGGTCTGGGCCCACTCAGGCCAACCCACGCTTTCAAATGGCTCCCATTCACATCTACCTTTGGCCTCATTGGGGTGCAGGCAGATCCCCTGCTGTGCAGTCACAGTTCACATAAGCTCAGCCAGCGCAAGATTTTACAAGCTCACACCAGCATGCACATTGTTGGAATCTCACTCCAGCACCAACCTTGTTGTTATCTCTCAGGTGGTGAATTGTATTCGCACCCTCCTGCAAGAGTGGGGTCCGCACCCCCATACCCCTACCCTGCCCACGCGACAGATGCCAGCACCCCCACAGACAGGTCCCTCAGCCCAGATCTGAGTGCCATGTTTGACAAGGGCTTTCTCAAGACCCCAAGGGCAGCTGCCAGAAGCCCCAGGCCCAAGCGCAGAGCACGGCCAGCGCAGGTTGACCACACAGCATCTGTTGTGAGAGCTAATTTTGCTGCAGTCAACCATTGCAATGCATGCGTTGCAACGCCTGTTGGCTTTTGTTCTGTCCCTACCTGATCGTGTCGTCTGTTGCAGCAGTGCTGTATTTCTGCATTGTCTTCTAACTCTACCTGCATATACTTCTGCAATGTCTCTGGAACATCCATTTCCCCCATTCTTTGCATAATTTCCTCCCTCTTTTCTGGCAGGAGCCTCCAGCATGGGACAAGTCCCACAAAGGAGCTGTTGTCAGGGGCGGAGCTGGGCTGCAGAGGGGTGACAGGGGGGTGAACCAGCAGGAGAGCCTGCAGGATCTGAAGCAGCGCTTTATGGCTCGCTTGCAACAGGTGGGCAACCCTTTCAAACCCTCAGAGTTCATCCACCAGCAGTGTGTCTGCTTTTTATCTGCAATTGCAGCATCGAGGCATTCCTGCTACGTCTGGAGCATGCAATACCGGTCTTGCAGCTTGGTCGACATATTATGTTGATCTAGTCGTCGACACCTGTTTGTGCATCCTGGTTCAATCCCGGGCTGTGTATGCTGTGACCATTCTTTGCATCATGTGCATCCAACAGTTGCATGATGTATCTTGCGTGGTGTCCATGCAAGATATTGCCATCAGCCCATTCAGTCATTTGTTCGTTCGTTCATTACTTGTTCTTTACTTAGTTTGTTCGTTCATTTTCTCACTCTCACACACCCGCTCGCTCCCCCGCTCGCTCGCTCACTCTCTCATTCAGTCTGAAGAGCGCCCTGTATGAGGTCCTTGTTTTGCAGTAAGCACATCAGCAAGAACATGTGTGGCAATGGTCTAAATTAGCTGATGCATGCTTTGCTGCTCTTGAGCAAATATCAAGGCACGATCAGCATCCACATCCTGATGTGTGTGCACAGGCAATGCCTAGGTCTCAGGAATAGCCCAATATCATAACTGGCACCAAGCCTGTTGCAACATGGCTTGACATGCTTTGTGCCAAGACTGCTCGTGCAATCAACAAACATTTACGTTATGTAACATCTCATCATGTATCACTTGAAGTTGCACTCTGTGTAACAACGTCCCTTTGACCGTATAAGAGTGGTCTGTGCAGGCCAATGATGGAATGTATGTCAACAAGATCAGGCGGCAGCAGCAAGCTGGCAGCACAGCAGGTGCAAAGCGCCAGTCTCACAGCCAGGAGAATGCGCTCATGTCAAGTAGCAGACTTGCACACATGCCAACAGTAAGTGGAGCAATAGCGTGCAACATGTCATGCAGCATCTGATGCTGCTGCCATAGACTGTGGGAAATTCAAACAGCAATGCATGCAAACTGGCCCTGCCTACTTTGCTCTGAATAGGCATGCATGCTTGCCACCTGATTGTTATCAAGCTCATAGCTTCTTGTTTGTGACTTGTGTCTGTGGCATTACCTGCTGCCCTTGGTAGACATATTGCTGCCCTTGGGAGACTTAGTGCTGCCCTTGATAGATCTAGTGCTGCCCCAGCTCATAATTTCGAAAGTATGACACAGCATGCATTCAGCACTTTGGGAATAGTGACAACAGATTTGAAAGTGCTCTGAAAACCTTTAGAGGATTATACTTGGTGGACTAAGTGCTGCTCTTGGTGGACTGATGGTTTGTACCATGAGCTTTCCACCATATCAGCTGGATGCATGCTTTGACGCAGGTAGAAAAGCGTGTTCCCTATCAGGCGCTGCTGAGGAGGCGTCCCTCCTCTACTTCGTCATCTATGCCTGTCACCCCCCTAAAGACCCGCCCTGCCTGGGCAACTGTTGGACCCAAGCCACCCTCTGACACCTGGCAGGCTTCTATGTCCCTTCAGAACAGCCCTGTCAAAGCAGTCCTGCCCCAGCAAAGTCAGGTAGAAGAAGAGGACTGGCCCGATCTGAGCCACCTCAAATGGGAAGGGGGCGCAACTGGGGTTGTCAGTGGCCGCCCAGATGTGTTTGCTAGGGTTGGAGCTTCCAGCCAAATGGGTGTCCAGAACAGATACCCTACAGGAGAAGCTGAAATGGACATGGATGTTGTGGGGCCAATTGGTAGTATGGCAGGGCGCAGTAAGCAGGGCAAGATGAACAGTCACTTCGCTGACCAGAATCTGATGAAGCAGCGGCCGCGTTGGGGAAGCCCCAATGCCCTGCCCTCCCGCCCTCACTCCAGGGCGGGTTCCAGCGGTCTTGCCAGCAGGAGGCAGAACCTGCAGTCCAGCCACCTGCTTCAGGCAACTCACCACTCAAGACTCAACTCAGCTGCCATTGATGAGCAGTCATGGTACCATTCAGGCAATCTGGCCATGACTCATCCCAGCAAGCCGTTGCATACCCACATCTCTCTGGACTCTTTGGTGAGTCATGCAGATGGGGCATCGCCAGCACAGCCCTGGTCCAGGGGCGCTTCAGAGCTGCCCCTGTCTGCCCAGCAGCCTGCGCGCTTCCACACCTCTCTGCATGATCTCATGGCTCAGGGGATCATCCACGATGATCAGACTCCCCCAGTGCCAGAACAACCAGCTGCAAAATCCAGGCAACTGAGCCACAGCAGGTCTTCACAGGTACAGCAAGGTTCCACCACCAGGTATGCCCGGCAGCTTTCAGCTCCTCCACAGCGCCATGGACTGCACGCACCAGATGAGTGGGAGTCAGCATCAGCCAAGCAAGGTGAAGGAGAAGAAGGGAGGGCTTCCACAGCAGGGCGCTCCATGCCTAGCTTTGCTTCCCCTACCAGGTCATCTGCAGCTAAGCAGCAGCAGCAGCGCAGCCTGCACAAAGCATCCTTGAGAAGTCAGCAGGTTGCAAGCTCCACTGCTGGTGCTGTGTCACCAGCTGTGGGCTCGAGTCAGGCTGGTGGCCCATCTGCCCCCTTGATGTCCACTTTCAGGTCAGCACCTTTTGCATGCAGCTTTGTCCCCTGAGGTGCATGACGCCTGAAGTGGGATACTTGATGAACCTAGACGTTTTGTCTGCATCAACCTTTTGTGAGCTTTTCTGAGGGAATTTCTCAAGAGCGCTGTTGCTAGCACAAACCAGAGGCGCAAGCATGATGAGAACGACCCTGCATGAGACAAGTATACATCTAGACAGACTTTGCCTGCAGACAGCACTTGTGCTGGCACTGGACATGTGGGCATTCAACGTGCGTGTGATGAATCCAATTGTGTTCAACTAATGTCTCACATACACCTCAAGTTTCACAACAACAACATTTGGGTGTCCCATCATGTTAAGTCACACCCCCAATTTAGTTGGCTGGATTTGCAGTTTCTGTGCGCTGACCATCATCAAATCCAGTGACATTTAGTGCATTGACGACCCTCTCTTGTTGCTGCATGTAGACGTCTGGCAGTGTGGACTTTACAGTATCTTCAATGGCCTGTCGTCCAGTTGCACACGCCCCATGATGGCCAGCATATACCATACGGCCTTTAGAGAAACAAGAGAGATTGTTCTGCCAAAAAGCTGCAATCAACACTTATTCTCTTTGCTGGCAGTGTCATGCATCTACATTGCGCTCAAGAGGATGCCGGACTGGCGCACGACTTCACAGCGCACCTGGTATGCCGCACACCTTCACACTCTCAACCAGCAATTCCCTGACAAGTCTGTACCTATACAGGCTGTCTGACCTAACTGCCCACAGTGATGAGCAAGGCAGTGAAAGCCACAGTGACCCTGGACTTCCCAAGCAGCAGCCTGAGGCAATTCACCAGCAGCAGGCACAGCAGCAGGAAGCCCACAGGCAGCAGGCTCAGCATGCACAGCATACACATCAAACCCAGCTGGAGGAGGTCCAGAGGCAGCAGCAGGCACAGCATGCACAGCAGCAGGTACAGCATGCACAGCAGCAACAGACACAGGTGGAGATGTCAGGAGCAGAACTGATGGCAGAGGCTCTAGGGCGGCTGTGTCAGGCTGCCACCAACTCCAACAAGCGCTCCAGAGCAGCTTCTCCTGCTGGCAGCTCCACCAGCCACACAAGTCATACCATTCGCCATCCACACCAGGCTCCTACTGCTGCTGCTGCTGCTGTTCAGTCATCTGCGACAACTGCTGTAGCCAGCGCCAACAGCAGCCCGTCCAGAACGGCATCTCCGGCTGGCAGCAGCAGACAGCATGAAGCTCCGGCAAATATTGATGCAGACTCAGCAGACGCTGCATCCAACACTGGCAAACCTGCACAGGGATGGTCTAGTGGTCAGAGCTCACATGCTGTTCCAGGTGGACATTCTGCACAGGCTCCATCAAGCAGCCAGGCAATAGATACCATAGGTGGCAATGGCCACAGCCCTGACGGTGAAGCCAGTAGTGGGCACAGTCCTGGCCATGGTGAAGCCAGCAGTGGTCATGCAGAAGTAGAAGTGCAGGCAGGAGGTACAGCAGGCATGCTGGCTGCTTTGCAGAGACTGGATGCACAGCCTAGTGCACAGCACAGCAGCACAATGTCCGGCAGCGATGAGGCTGCAAGTGAGCAGGCCTCAGACGCACACTCACTCTCTGCTTCAACCTCACAGACTGACACTGGGGACTTGCGACATCAAGAGCGCAATCAAGATGGGGCCGCAGCTGGGTCTGAGGATACCACAGCTGTGGCAAATACAGCTGCATCTTCCTGGCCTGTTTCCACAGCTGCAGCTAATGACTCGGATGCTGAGAACAGATCACTGCCAAGGCCTGACGGCAAAGCTGGTACTAGTCAGCAGGATGACTCACATACAGGCGCTGTGGCTAGTCCACAGACTGCATCCAGTAGTGGGAGTCCTGTCACTCCAGCAGCAGCAGCAGCCTTCAGCTTCAGATCCACAATGGGGCGGCTGCGAGGTCTGGATGCAGCTGAGCTGCAGTCGCCAAACAGGCGCAAGTATGGCAGGAGTGAGAGCAGGGATCCTGGGGTCATGATCAGGGATCATCCTGTTGGTGAGCCTCACATTTGCAAAACAGTTCTTGCATTCCCATGTATTCTTCCAGTGTTGGTACAGTGGTCATTGTAAGCTAGAGGGTGTTTCTTTTGCAAAAGTAGCTTGATTTTGGAGTCAGTGATTGTGATAGCGCAGAACATACACGTTGTTCATGACAATCAAAACACTGCTATTGGTCTTGGCTGGGACATCACCAACAATGCCTTATACTGAGAGCAACTTGTGCTTGTGCAGTGGTCGACACCTACAGAAATTGAGCCTCAAGAGACTCAGTCACAGACTCACACTAAATGTTTTGCAATACCCAATAGCAACAGCTCACATTGGCCAATGCAGGTCATGAGGTTGCATCAGTCTCAGGGCTTTGTGGTGTTGCAGGCAGCGTGCTGCTCGAAGCAGCCCCAGCTGTTGGCAGCATGACAGGGGCTGACTTGCTGGCAGCCCTTAGCAAGGGCAGTGAGATGAGGAAGGCTTGGGAGGGGGGGTCAGGGGGGTCAAACCGACTGGTGCAGTGCTTTGTGAATGAGGGGCAGGCTTGCATTGCATATGGCCATGGCTGGCTGCGCAAATCTATGCAATATCCGCTGGACAGGTCAGAACACAGGCTGTTCAAAGCAAGCATGTTGACGTCATGTCAGGCTTACAAGAGCACTTATTGCAGCTTTGGCTGGCACATGTCATGCGTAGAAAGATGGTGATGCCTCACAGTCTGATGTTATAGCTCAAGCTGGAGTGTGCTGCATTCTGAGACGGTAAAAGTCAGTATCTGTATTGTTGAGAGCTACAGTCCGGGATAGTAAGCGTAGATCTGTGCTGCAGAGTACATGTACCAGTCACAGCATGGCGCCCTTCTCAAGCAGTGACTGTGGATACAACTAAAGGCGCTATGGATCTGGAGCCAGTCACAGAAGCTGACTACACCATTTGGGTGCTGGGTCTGAATGCTGCATTGACAGTTGCCCAGAATCCTCAGACGCTGGCAGAGGTGCCAGTGGCACACATGCTGTGGCACCCCGACCTGTTTGTCATGAGCAACTGAGCAGCAAGATGATATTTGCTGGCACGCTTTGCCTCAGACATCAGGGCACAGTTGATGCCTGTTGCTAATTGAGTCCGCACACTAGTGCCTGAAAGTGCACGCGGTGCACAACAAAGCTTCAATGCGCAAGTGGTCCACCGCCATGTTTTGATTTTGTTACCAGCTGCTGTGCTCTGTCATGCACAAGCATGAGTCTGTAGCTGCTATGAGTCTTGCGCATAAATGCATCCATGTTTGATGGCTGACAACCACCATCCAGAATTACGGCATAGTTGCATGTCGACTCATCAGAAGCTGGTTTGACTTTTGAAAAGTAGTCATAATATAGACAGCAGCAGTAAGTGCCCAATTACAAGAACGACCTGGGGTTCTGGTGAACAGAGTTGTGTTCACACATGTTTTTGTTGGGCATACAGCTTGATGCAGTTTGACAAGGTATCAGCAAAGCAGTCTCCTCCTTGCTTGTTCTTGCTGTGGCTAGCAAATGCATTGTTGCAGGTGCAGCATACAATAACACGTATGTTTGATGTACAGCTGAGCAGTCATTCCAGCTCAATACACGGTACAGGTCGCTACTTAACCATTATACAAAGCAACAGACCAGCAGTATAAGCTAGCATTGCAATCAGCGCAGGCATTGTGAAGGCCACTATGCTTTTGAGACAGTGAGCACAGTGTCTGCTACATCTGCTGCTTGCAATGTCTGAGACAAGTCTGTCAGCTCTTTCCTTGGGTAGCTTGTGGTCAGCTTGTAGCTGCCCCCTTGAGAAGAAGATGCATCTATGAACCTGTAGACCAAGTAGACATACTGCTCAGGCTGTGTATGCGGTCTGTTGTGCATGCTGAATGCAACATGTGCAACCAAAGGGCTGTGCAGTGCTGTTTCTGCAATGTCTGCAATGCAAAAACACCCATGGCACACCTTTGTGCAGCCATTTAGATGAATTCGACATGTGTTCTCGAGCATGACTCACTTTTTGACATCTTGTACCGTCTGCGTCAAGTTGAAGCGGCCAGTCAGCTTGCTTCCATCTGCCAATCGTATCTGCAGTGTGGTGGCGGGCTGAGACTCATTAATGCCTGTCGAAGCCTGCTTGGCAGGAGCAGCTTGGCTGGAAGCTGGCGCAGAAGCTCCACCTGACCCTGTGATACAAATGTGCACATCAGCAATTTTTTTTAACTCTGATTGCAAACTTCATGTGACATGTAAGCATTGACCATTGTTGATGACGCTTTGCAAAGGTGTGTTGCATGCAAGGCCTTGCAGAACCTTAGTGCAAAGACAGTTCGCTGCTTGTCATTGCAGCGCAAAATGAAAGGCAATGGTCATTCACAAAAAGATGCAAAGTATGTCAGCAGGTAGAGTGCCTGACCTGACAGAGTGTGACCTGTCCCTTGAAATGTGGAGGAGGCTTTGTCGTACTTCTCACAGGCTGCTTTGAGGGCATTCATGTTGGCACCAACTATTTCTTCCACCTTTTGACCACCACTGTATACATGAAAAGTGGGCATCGCGCGCACCTGACACTGCTGTGCAACATCCTGCATACAATTGATGAGCTTAATGGCTTTCACACAATAACAAGCCCTCAAAGCTGCAGGTGAAGAAGCTTTGATCAGCTTCACTGATTTGCAGTCCAGGTCAAATGTCAGGGAGGAACCGTTGCGGCCGTCAAAATGCTTGCTGCTTACCGAGTTCTTGTCCACGTCCACCTTGAGAAAGATCACATTTGGATATGTGGTGCTCAGCTGCTCAAAGTGGGGAGCGACCATCTTGCAGGGACCGCACCACGCCGCAGTAAAGTCCACCAGGATCTGCGCGAGACTAACATAACCATTGCATACTTTGTGTAATTTCTAATTTTTAAGGGAGCTCAAACCCTATGAAACCCTGTTTATCCCCGTGTGCAGTAGCGGTGCTACAGTTTGCGAGCGTTGCGCAGCAGCAGGCGAGGTCCTCCAGGCACATTCGATGCTAGGACCGAGCACCATCTCCAGCTCTCAAGCCATGTTGAAGTGTCCTACCCGGGTCACGGGCTCTACGCACAGCTGTTTTCTGTCTGGCAACAGCTTGCGTATGGCCAGTCACCAATGCTCCGTGTCCGATGCTAACAAACAGGTACCCAGCGCATGATCACCGCAGCACCGCATAGTTTAGCCCACTGACCACTTTAGAAAGTGGTTGATTTCGGCTTCAACTGATCTGTGAACCAAGCTTTTCCTCAGTACAGGGCTTATCTGCAGCTTTCTTTGCCCGCTCAGGTGGTGTCAATGTCTCGGTATCGAGGTCCACGCCTCAGGATAGTCCGGAGGCTAGGTGAGCTACCAGGACTGACACAGAAAACTCCACAGAAGCAGGCACCTCCTGGACAGCACGGGGCAACAACAAAAAAGCCAACGCAGTATGGAGTTCGACTTATGGAGAAGCAGAAGCTTAGATACAACTATGGTGTGACTGAGCATCAGCTAATCAACTATGTCAAGAAAGCAAGGTGCGCTGCAATAGACTCCAGCAGCCAGCTCCTTGGGCCAGCCATGCTTGAGTTGGGATGGTCAAGCGTGGCACTGTTGTTCATGCTTTGCAGCATCGCTGATATTGGCTGCGCATTTGTCATACAAAGGCTCTCTACCTTTAGCTTAACATGTGATTGCTGACCAGCACAGCATCTTGGGTATGTCATAGCCTGTCAAACCTGCTGACAGTGCAAGCTTGCACTGCACATGTCCACATAGCTGGTAGCAACACACACCAAGTCACACAAGTGTTGTGAAGTCAATAGGCACAGAGGTGGCAGCAGCTGCTAGAAAGTACATACATTGTGATTGATGGATCAACTGTCACCTCACTTGCTCTTGCATATGTTGGACATGGGTTGAAACTGTAGCATTTGCATGACACAGGAGGATGAAAGGGTCAACTGGTGAGATATTGCTACAGCTATTGGAGATGCGGCTAGACAGCATCGTCTTCAGACTTGGCCTAGCGCCAACTATGTCTGCGGCCAGGCAAATTGTGTGCCATGGACATATCACAGTCAATGGCAGGTGTGTATGTGCATTATGCGTCATTACCCTGCATAGTTGTATGTGCAATGTATTGACCTTGACGTGTTTGGCTTACAAACCATGCCATGCTAAATTAAACCAGCATTTGAAGCAAGCTGATGCCAAACACGACCTGCTGCCTGTTGTATACAATCACGCTGTTTTCTGCACATCTGCTGCAATGGGCACATGGCATACGCTACAAATTTCAGAGCTGGCTAGCATGCGCAATAAATGCATGTGCCCTCAATGTTGAATTGTGCTTTGCTCATACAGGCGGGTAGACATTCCCAGCTACTCATGCAAACCTGGCGAGTCTGTTGGGGTTCACTCTCACAAGCAAAGCAAGGCTCTTGTAGCATCATGGGCAGACACCAGCAGCAGACCCACACCCAACCATCTGTCAAAGGGACAGGAAAATGGAGATGCTCAGGTCACAGCCATAGTCAATAGATCTGATGTCGCGTTGACAATCAATGAGCTTCTCATCATTGAGTACTACTCACGTAAGGTTTAGCATGCACTAAGGCTACCGCACTTCAAACTTTTTAGGTTGAAATATGTTTTGGGCATCATTAGCAGCTTATAAGTATGCTAGGTGAACACAAACTTGGCAGACACCTGTTCAGCTGCTTTTTGCAGTTGCTGACAGCAAAGACAACTGTACATCAGTATCTGCAGTTCGTGTGCAGCCAGCTGATTGTCCAATTTTGTAGCTGTGACATTGGCTTTTTGGTATTGTGTCGAATGCTCACGTGTACGCTGCTTTACTGTGCTTTCAACCGTTTTAACACAATTTCACTTTGCTTGATCAATGTATAGATCAATGTAAGCAATGTTTTGGCAAGTGGTGATGTCCTGCCATTGGGGAACCCAACAGTAAGACTTTACACCTGTCCAGGAAACACTTGGATCCTCTAGTACTGATGCGATCACTGTTCTGCAAGAAGGCGTTCAAGCAAGCACAGTTGCAATGGTGACCTACCTACGATATTGCGACTGCGGCGGCACCCGCGTTAATTAATTCGGTTGAGTTGTCTCGGAGTGGCGGACTCTCGCGCTTCAGAGTTTACAATTTTGTGCAGCATTCAGTATGTGCCGTCAAGATGTGCCGTGACGTGACCCAGTATGGGCATGTGCCCTGACGTGACTCCGTCACCATGATAATGCCGTAATATGTAGGGCATTTTTACAAAGAGGCTGTTTGGCGTACAGTAGGGCGCCTCGAGCTCGCACACTCTTGCATCAGAGACGTGCCATTGAGACTGGTCAGACACACACTAGGAAACCAGGCGAAAGATGGAGAACACCTACGACTATGACTTGGTTACTATTGGCGCTGGCAGCGGCGGCACAAGAGCATCGCGGTTTTCCGCGCAACATTACGGAGCCAAGGTCGCGATTGTCGAGTTGCCTTTCAGACAAATCGCCGATGACGACCATGGAGGGGCCGGTGGCACGTGAGTGAATGCATTGCATTGTGTGTCGGCACACTTCGTGGCTGACGTGTCGGCAATTTTGTCGACGATCTTCCAATCTGTTACGTTGACCTACAGGTGTGTCATCAGAGGCTGTGTGCCAAAGAAGCTTCTGGTGTACGGGTGAGCGTTTCTTCGAGATTTTGACTCTCACGATGTTGACTCTCACTGTTTCCACTGGCTTCACATTGCAATCCTTTCTGCCCGACCGTGTGAGTCTAAGTACACCTTGCTGCACTGCAGAGCCCAATTTTCAGAAGAATTCCGAGATTCAACGGCATTTGGTTGGGAGAACGGTCACGAGCACAACTTCGATTGGAAGATGCTCATAGCGAAGAAGGTGAGGCCAAATAGACAGTGACACCTTTGCGCTGTCTCGACTGACACTGTGGCGTCAGAGCTGACAGCCCTTGCATCTAGAGACTGTCATCAGACTTGTGAATCTGTCCTGCAAACAAATTCTGTCTATATCATTGTAGGCCAAGGAGATTACACGATTGAACAATGTATACAACAAGCTGCTCAAGGATGCTGGCTGCGAACGTGTAGGTAAGCAACTACAATACTCAAGCCTGCGTGTCTAGTTCTGCTACAACTGCATATAATGCAAAGCTTTGAAGATGTATGACTGTAGATGAAGCAGTGCATGCTGTATCATGGCATGCAGTTCATGCATGCAGTTGCTTTGCATGATTGTCAAACCCATCGGATTGGTAGACCGTAGAGATGCGCAAGACAGACTGCTTTGGAAAGACAAGACTTGTCCTGCACGTACCTAGCTCATCATAAGCTGGAAAGCGTTGATATTATTATTACTATTATTATTATTAGTTCATGCACTGTTCTGGTTGCAGAGGGCAAAGCCCGACTGGTAGATAGGCACACTGTGGAGGTCACATTGCCAGATGGAGGCAAGAGACGCTTGACCACCAAGAACATCTTGTTAGCGCAAGGAGGCAAGCCAATCAAGGCAGATGTTCCTGGAAAGGTAAATGTGCAGCTTGACTGTCATGAACACCATGCATTGCTGCAATCTGCGGCAATTGCATCATGTGTTTACATGCCATTCTAAGTCTGAACTGAAACAGCGGTATCTAAAGATTTTGCTAATTGCAATGCATCAGCATGTTGTTTGTGCTCTAGCTTTTGGTGGGGGCCAGGCTCCTGCTACAGCCATACATCAGACATGTGGCAAGAAAGCTGGTGTGCAATTGCTGTGGCCCCCTGCTGTTGAGCAGTAAGGGCTTTGATCAACCTTTTACATTCTCATGAGACCATTGCCAATGCTGTCATAGCTGTTGTGTTAGGCCGTGCTGTTTGGCACATGCTGCATACGTTATATACCCAGCCATTCATGTGACTGTCACTGTTGAACAGTAGTGTCATCACTTGCTGACTGGATACATCTTTTGGTGTGCAGGAGCATGCAATCACATCCAATGAGGCCTTGTCCATGCCTGACTTGCCCAAGGGCCCTGTTGTGGTGGTGGGAGCTGGCTACATCTCCCTGGAGTTCTCCGGTATTTACAATGGCATGGGCAAAGACGTCCACCTGTTCTACAGGAAGACCTTGCCGCTAGTTGGGTACGCTATCAACACATCTCTCCCTGCAATTTTTAATCTGGCTATGTGCTGTGGCATGGCATTAAGTGCATTTTTGGAACTCTATTCTACCATGTTGCAGTTGCGCCAAGCATGTTAGAGCATTGCTGACATTAGTGCAGGCTGTGACTGTGATGCGCCTATCGCAGCTTGCTGCTCCATCCGACATGCATCATTGCCCCTGTCTTCTTGTCCATGGACTACACTCACCATGCTGAAAGCTGATGTAGGCTTTGTTACTTGACACTAAACTATAACAGCTGAGCCTTCTTGGGTTGTACCAAAGCTTGCTATGATGTGGCTGCTGCAGATTTGATGAGGAATGCAGATCGCAGGTTGCTGAGAACATGCAAAAGCGCGGGGTTCACATCTACAGCGAGCACCAGCCCATCAAGTAAGCCAATCAGCTGCATTCAAGCAGGCCTGCAATGCTCACGTGTTAACCTTTGTGCTCCACCCTGTCTTGTTGTCAAGGACTGCATTAGCATCAAGCGACGCAGATGGTGAGGCTGATGTACTCCAGGCACAAAAGGTGCATGCAAATTCAGAGACTATTGACTGATACGGCTATCTTCTTGCTTGCATGCTGCACTCATCCTGCTGCTACTTGTATTGTGCTGCCATGTATACCCCAACAGATGGCAGCAAGCTTGATTCTTCAGCTGGGAATTGAACTCAAGTGTGGGGCACGTGTTGATAGCTCTGCTGGAGGCAGTAAGTAATTGTGCCCCCACGATTCTTGTACATCAACTGCCTGTGATGTGCAGGCTGGAGAAGAAGGAGGACGGCAGCATAGATTTCTTTTACAAGAGCCCAGATGGGCAAACCAAGTGCATGAACGCTGGCTTGGTACTCTTTGGCACAGGGAGGAAACCCATCGTCCACGACATGGGCCTGGAGGTACTGTTCTGTTCTGTCATGCCTCATCCTCACTTTACCCCATGCTTGTTCATCTGGAGTCATCCAGTCATGTGTCACCTGGCACTGGTGTACACCTCTGCAGCTTTGCAGCAGTTGTATATTCCTTCAGACTCAGACCTTAGTGTGTCAGGCACAGGATTGCTCACTTCTTACTTACATGTTGGTATTGCCTCTCTCTGCCACAGGTCTTTGTGCTCACCTTCTGCATTATGGAATCATGCTGTAGAATCATGCAAGTATCGGTTGTCATGTGGTTGGATGGCCTTGCAGGATGTGGGTGTGGGCCTAGATAAGGACAATGCCATCAAGGTAGACCCATACTCCAGGACGACAGTGGACAACATCTGGTCTGTGGGGGATGTGACCAACCGGATGCCCCTCACCCCGGCTGCCATCATGGAGGGCATGGCCTTTGCTGCCACCTGCTTTGGCAACAAGCCCACCACCCCAATCTTTGACAAGGTGCGCTCCATCTCCACTCACTGTGCGGTTGTCCACGGCCATAATGCGCTGCCATCCTTACTATGTCATCAACTGATGGAAGGTTCAAGAGACAGCAAGTGAGGTGTATTTGGCATGCCATTCAGGGCATGTCTGCCTGATATTGCATCTTGACCTGAAGGTTTGGTGGGCGCAAGTTCATTGGCAGCATGCTTGTAAGCAAATAGCCTTCAAACATTGTCGTTGTGAGCTGAGACTCATGTCAAGGCAGGTATATGCCTCATGTTGTCAGGCTATGTAACATGAATCAGACGTGTCTTGCGACTGCAGCTGCCAGTGTCAGCAGTACAGGTCTGTTTGTCACACGCTGGCAAAGCATGTTGTATCATGCTCATCCAGCAATCACAGACTGTGTTGTGTGTGCGTGCAGATTGCATCAGCAGTCTTCATCAAGCCGCCCTTGGCAACCTGCGGGCTGACAGAGCAGCAGGCACAGGCGCGCCTCACAGGAGACATCGACATCTTTGTCAGCAAGTTCAAGCCCATGAAGAACACCCTGTCTGGGCGAGATGAGAAGACATTCATGAAGATCATTGTCAAGGTGGACACAGATGAGGTAAGGCTTCATCTACTGCCTTGGACATTGAAGCTCTGCCTTGTCCTTTGACAAGCAAAGCTGTTCTGGCTGCTCATGGCTGCCTGTCATCTCTTGTTTGTGTCTGCGTAACTTGTAGAAAACATGCTCAAGGTCCATGTGATGAAGTAAACAGTCTAACGCACTGGACGCTGGACAATCAAAATCTCTTCTCGTTTTTCAGCATTGATGGAGCATGCTGCAGTCCTGACTGTACTTGCACACGTGCAGGTCATCGGATGTCATATGGTTGGTGATGATGCGCCAGAGATCATGCAGGGCATAGCCATAGCCATGAAGTGCAATGCAACAAAGGCGCAGTTTGATGCCACCGTGGGCATTCACCCCACAGCAGCAGAAGAGCTGGTGACCATGCGGCAGCGGGCGCGGCGGATTCAGGGTTCTGGCACAGGCCGTGGTCATGAGCATGAGCGCATGGCAGGCTGATGTATACTAGCAGGCCATAGTTTCACCTGTACATGGTAGTCTAGTCAGTTGTCCTTGATACCTGCCCCCAGAGTCAGGAACCCTGCTGGCAGGTTGTATGACCAACATCCTACGCAGTATACTGGGCCAGCCTCCTTTGCTTTTGATGTTGAACGATATCCATTTCGTACTGTGTTCTGTTTGGGTGATATGTGTGGTAGTTCATTCGGCCCCTGTGTATTCTCATGTTGTACCCTCAGAGCTTTTTGATCATAATGAACGAGAGAGCTACGCTTCTTACGTGCTGCAGTATTACATGTGTATACTGACGCTACATCATTGGATTGTAAACTGCTCTGCTGTTATCGCAAATGCTTTTGCGTTGGCCACAAAAGCCAGCAGGGCAAGCTACAAGTACAGTCTGTATTTACCGATTGTAGGTGTCCAGGGAGTCTTCAGGGCCAACTTTTGCGCTGGAGAAAGAAGCTGAACTGCCAATCATGATTGTCTGTGCATAGTGCTAGTGCTGTCATCATTGATCATGACAACAAGCTTAAAAGTTCATGAACAGTGCGTAGCTCTTAAGAGCTTGCTAGCAGCACTTGTACCACATAACAGAAGCAGGCTTTGTTTAACATCTCAACACTTCTGTTGGTGTTAATCACTTTTTAGTTGAACGATGAAAATTGCTTGAATTTCAAAGTACTGCCAGCTGTTTCGTTGTGAACAGCTGTCAACGCAAGTGTTCACGATATTGGTGATGTGGTAGTCGTATCAGGCCAAGAGCTGATGAGCAGATGAAGCCTTGGGTCGTGCTGTGCATCTCCATGTCCCAGACTGGCTGGTGCGCTAGCTTCATACGAAGGCACAGGTCAGGTGATTTCGTACACGTGATCACGTGACGCAATTTACGATACGACAACTTGTTACGATTGCAGTCACTATCCTCACTTTGTCCAACGCTGCACAGCAGCATCTACATTACGCTGCGGCCAGCTTCACTCTGTCTAATACACGTCACCCAGCGGCGCAGCTTGTTGTTGCTTCTGGGCTGGTTGCGTGATTGCAACTGCTGTAGACGCCGGTGTTGCATGCTCATACTCTACTAGCCTTTTGTCGACGTCAGCTCTTCGAGGATACAAGGGTTTGTGTACAGTCCCAGCTCCCTTTCTGTGTATATATTTCATTTGACTGCCAGGACCGGCCACCTTTCCAAGTAGATCTGAGTAGCAGCAACTGGCCGGAAGTCAAACAGATGCCTGAAAGTCGCAACACACAGCACTCTCAGCAACGTCAGTTCTTTGGGTCACAGCGGCAACGCCGGAACGCGCAGGCTCCTCCACATTGCTGTCAAACAAGAGAGGGTTTGAGCAATCTGCAATCATTTCTCGTGAATACGGCGCCCTGTTTTCCAGCTGGCAACCAGGTGACACCTCAGACCAAGCAAAAGGTCTACTGCTGTCGTCAACTGCTGTCACCCGCGCAAGCTTCAGTGTGCTCAGCGTTCAGTGCATGTCATAGCGTACTGAGGCATATGTTTGCCTCTACAGGATTCCAGACTGGAAGGCTCCTGCAGTGCTGACTTCAATCTGGAGGAGCTGGTGAGCTTCTGCACTGCTTCTCAGGCTCTGCTTGTGTCGAATGCTGCTTGTTGTCTTGGTATTGACTTTGCCTGTGTGTGCAGTGGAAAGCATATGAGGCTTGGAGTGCATATGGAGCAGAGGTGCCTCTTGCTGTGCCTGCAGAAGATGCAAGCCAGGTCAGTGCTGTCCTGACCCCACTTTCTCTGGTATTCTGCTAGGTCAGTGCTGTCTGGATGTCTGTTTCCCTTGTACTCTGCTGGGTCAGTGCTGAAACCCTGACTCAAAAATTGTCACAGTTTGAAGTCCTGACACCCTACAGCAAGCAAGCTTGACTCCTGATCTCCAATGCTGCAGGTGACACAGTGTTATGTACCATATTTGTCAGGATTGCAACTGTTTGAACACAGCCCTGCAAGGTATGTTCGCTTGACACGCTGAAAGATCACAAGCAATCAGTGCACGTAGCTATCACACACTGTTGCTGACATCTGGCTTGTGGGCATGACAGGCACTTGCATCACTGCTCATACACAAGCGACGAGGACTTCCCAGACAGCCTCAACTCAGATCTGACAAGCGTAGGCAGTAGCATGGAAACAGTTTACACAGACAGTGACAGCGAAGATTGCAAGTTTGCCACAACGCCATCTCACGATCGGCATAGCGTTCTAAGAAAGGGTACAACCCTAGGCGACCCTAGCCGCCTCCTCTTTGAGTTCTTTGAAACCAGCTGCCCCCATGAGCGTGAGCCCTTCACTGACAGGATACACCAGTTGGCAGCTGGTTGCTGCCCTGAGCTGCTCACTCTCAACAGCTCCAGCCTTCACCCTTCCAGCTGGTTCAGTGTGGCCTGGTACCCCTTGTATCGCTTCCCCACTAATGGAAGCAACATCAGAGAATTGAACGCCAGTTTCCTCACTTTTCACTCCATGAGCGCGCCCCTAGAGCCAGGAAGCCCCCGCCCAGTTGAGACCCGCCCCCAGCCCCCTCAGATGCCCTTGCCAGCTCAGCAAGCCTTTGCTGTCCAGCAGGCATCAGTCACCCAGGAGTCAGGCTGCCCTGCAGTTACGCTGGAAGCCTTTGCTTTCATGCCATACAAGCTGTCAGGCCGCATGTGGGCAGACCCAATGCAGAACAAGGGTGTGTACGAGCCCATGATGGCTGCAGCTGAGGCTTGGGTACAGCGCCTGTGCAAGTGCACACACCCAGACCTGCGATTCTTCGCTGACCGCATGCAGCCGCTTCCGATGCTTCGCTGGTGACAAAGGGTCGTCAGCGGTCATTTTCAGTTTGCTGCAACATTGTTGCTTTCATGGCGGGTGGCTGAGACCACAGGAGCAACTGCGTGGGTGCACATGCTGCACTGTGGAAAGGCACAATCTTCGCTGCTGCAAAATGTTCAGGGCACAGGTTCATGCTGAGCAATCGCTGATGTCTGGCACTTGTTCAACGTTGCTGCTTTGCTACATCAGCTTGAGTCCAGTCCTATATGCAGTAAGTGTGTTGCAGTTTATGATACAAGATGCTGCTTGCACATTGTTCTTAAAAAGGCAGCATGCTGCCATTTTTTCTTTTCAGCCATGGCGTTCCCATCACAGCCTGTGATGTGCTTTCTCTAGTGATGATAGGTGGAAGCTTCTCTCGTTTTATTGAGCAGCATTCCTATAATAAGCCATTTGGTCTGGCAAGCAGCGTACGTTTCTCGCTTAGAAAGAAGCGTCTTTCTCATACAGAATCCACTTTTGTCCATACTCTGAAGTGTGTTTTGTGACTAAAGATGAAGATGCAAGGATGTGAATTGAGCAGACACTGTGCTGTCTGACTTTTATACTTGTCACTGAAGTGTGTCAACGTTTCAGAGCTGCACATAACTTTTCCTGGGATCATCGTGTTGACTGGACTGATTGCTACGCCAGTTTTGCTATGTGTTCTGAGTTTCACAGCATGTGTTCTGACATCTGCGTTGGATGCTTGTCTGCTATCTGTGCTGTAACACAGCGGAAAGTGAATGAGCATAGGTCTTGGGGCATGCGTGCCTGCTGTTGTATCTGCCTTGCTAGTAGGCCCCCAGGGAATGATGCAAACTACATCACTTTGACCTCATGACATGTGCACATTCCCACTATCGTTTATGCGTATGGTCCTGGTACACAGTGTGCATGTATGAGTGCAAGAACGCAAACTCTGCTGCTGCTGCTGTAAGTTACAGGTTCGACATCGAATCATCAAATGTTCATTCAAAATGAGGGTACTGTTTATCCAAAATGACTGAGGCAAATCCTTTTTAAAACTAAAGGATATGTACAGGATGCAGAAGCAATGCCTGACATGTCGTTGCAGACATATGCCATGAATTGCTTGCGCAGCACAGGACATCATTCAGCTGCCTTGAGTTATAGGTACACTGCTACAACAATAGCTGCCTACAGAAACAGAAGCCTTTGCTCAGGCTGACTTGGCTACATCCAGCACTGTACATAATGTATCATCCAATAATCAAATTCAGGCATACACTAACTTGACTTTGACTTGTACTACTGACTTCCACTCAGTGCTGGGCTACATGCATTCCTTGGTGATCCACTGTGTTGAAGTAGAACTCCAGCGGGCCTGACATTGACCTGTCGCAAGATGCTTCATCCTGCAGCACCACAGGGACATCCATCAATACCAGAACACCAACAATATCTTGTGAACTGTACTGACGGAAACAGTGACACCACAACAGCTAATGCGTGCATGATGGCAGCATCATTTTGGGCAAGCATCCTAGCAAACAACAGGGCTCGCGAGCACATCTTCTGAGCAGGCACAATGCATGCAAGCACAAGACAACTAAAGGGCTTGCTAGGATCTGCATACTAAGCAAAAGTGTGGTTTTCAATGGCTATGTAAGCAGAGGACGTAAACATACCAAATGAATCCTTTCATGTCTTGACTGTTCTACATTTAGTTGCCCATGGACATGTCATGTCCTCCATCTGCACAGTGAACAAAACATCAGAGGCTGCATGCAAGGCGCAGCAGAAGTTGTCTGCGCTGGCTCAATAGCTGGATGCCTTAGTGACATTTGCCAAATGCACAATCAGGCTAGCACATGATTGGCACTGAGCAGAAATGCACAGATGAACTTGACTTGTACTGCCATCCACTACCAGTCTTGTACTGTTGACAGCATTCAGTGACATGCAGGCATATATATTTACGGCAGTAACTGACCTCCACCCGGGCCTCCGTGGGGGCCCCCATCTGGACCCCCATCTGGGCCGTCATGTGGGCCATGGTCTGGCATGGGTCCCATTGCACCATCGTGAGGGCCGTGGTCTGGCATGGGTCCCATTCCATGGCCGTGTCCGTGGTCGGGCATGGGTCCCATGCCATGGTGTGGGTGGTGGGGCATGGGGCCATGGGCATGGTCATGTGGGCCTCCCATTGGGGATCCAGCTTGACCTGCAACAACGGGCAGGACAGATTTAGTTCTCAATCATGCAGCATCTTGAGTCGAAATTGATGAGATGCCAACGGCTGTGTGATTTTGCAGACAACAGGAAAGCTGCAGACAACAGGCAAGCTGCAACATAGGTACTGCTACCTCAATTCAGATTGTGCATACTACTGTCCATACTAGCTTTGCTAACCAGCAGCAGTGTAGTGGCAGATGACAATGGGGTCAGGCACACAAACATGATGTACAGATGCAACCTTCCCACTAATCCTGTGCTAGTGAGCCAGATCTGGGTGCAGTCAAGAAGATCAAGCCTTGATTTGAGGGCATTACAGCACTAAAAGAGATGAGGAGAGAAGGGGTGGTAGGGGTGGCAGGGACGGGAAAGGGAGCTAGCTTACCTGGGTGCTTGGGGCCCTTGCCCTGGTGGCTGTCGTAACCACGGTGGTTGTTGGAGCCGTCCATCTTCTGGCCTCCTCCTCCTCCTTCATGAGAAGGCATGGGTCCCTCAGAATGCATGCTGCTGTTGTCACCATGTCCCCCATCCATGTGAGAAGGCATGGGTCCCTCAGCACCCTCGCTGCTGTTGTCTCCTGGCCCACCACCCATCTGTAGCAACTTTCTGTTCCCAATCAGCCCACCTGCAGAAAGGCAAGCTTGAATGATAGGCTGCTTGGAGCAGGCTGCACAGATGTGCAAGCATGATTCAATGCTTGTATATGTTGCTGTCAAGACAGGTCTCAGGTTTGCATAGTGGAAGGTAGCAGTTGTCTGTGGGGACATGTCTGCACACGTACAAAGGAGGACAGATCCGGCGCAAAAATATCAAGGTAAGGGGCAGGACTCTTGAGTCGTTGTGCACACCCACAAACGGCTAACATACTCAGGCTTCAAGGCGCCAATCAAGGTTCACAGACGTCGACGGACACAGCGGTACTGCGGTCCGGGGCAGCCCACAACATAATCGTGCTTACCTTTGGTGTGAATCAAACCATTTCCCAAGTCCTCGGTCCCTGCGCAGCGCATACAAGGTTCAGCGCGGCAAGCGGAGAGCGGGTTTGACCGATCATCTGCAGAACTGCTGCTGTCGACCGCAACACAACCAAGCATAGATGTCGACGCTGTTGATGAAAGGGGAAACATATTTCATGAGTCAAACGTCACGCGTGCTTGAAGCATGCAAGTTCGAGGCGACGATGTGTGCGTACCGGCAGCTACAGCCGATCCGAACGCCACTAGGCTGCACGTCGAAGCCGCCAATAAGAAGCGCATCGTCATTTGCATGTTCCTCGACGCCTGCAGCAAGCATTGTAATGTGATCTACGGTATGCCTTCAGGAAGCCATGAAAGATGCTGACGCTGAAGAGCCACCCTAATATACCTAAGCTAAGTTTGCAGCAAGATTGCAGAGAGCGCTAAGGCGCAGACAACCGAGCTTACCGTACGATGTGTCTAGGGTGGCACTTGTTTCTTTCCAATTCTTTTATCACGCGGAGTGGCTCTTGTTCTGTTGTGTCGGTGGGGTTTCGGTCTCTTTGACTGCCTCTTAATAGACTGAGCTTCCAGCTTCGCGCTGCAAGCCACTTGACCTCTGCATCCTCTCCGCGTTAATTACTCATCACGATCCACGTGATCGCAGTAAGGAGCACCCAAGATAGAAGATACAGGTAGCACCTGTTGCGCATTGCTGCACACCTGTGATAGAATCACAGCGTTTCAGTCGATTCAACATGGACGCCAGATTGCATATCTACGCTCACGCTGTCTCCCCTAATGGCATTATGCATGTGTGAGTTCCTATGATAGGAACTCACACATGCAGGCATATGCATGGGCTTGGCCACCGAGGCTGTTTTCAATCTCTGACATGCAGGTCATGTATGGAAGACCGTCAACCCATGAGCATATGACTGATGCCATGTCGCTGGAAAAATGTCGCTGTTGCTTTGTAGTCAATAATCGTATGGCTGATGGTAATGCCAGACCTTGCTTTCATATCAAGCCATGACCAACCCATACAAGTCAGATACCAAGGTATGGTATGTTCAGTGCTGCTGTGCTCCCACACTCACATCTCAGGCTTTTTTACAACAAGTCTGCAGTACACGCTTAATGCAGTGCCAGCCTCAAACAACTGTAACAACATGGAAGCAGAACCTGCAGATGGCGCGGATTTTCATGACCTGCGCATAAGTGCAGTTTGTTTTTGCAACGCAATCATATGGCTGGCCTAAGCTTGGTTCTTCAGGTCTGACATTCAGCCTCTTGCTCCATAAGGTCAAACGGGTCCACAAAGGGAGGTGCATTGGTGCGGTGCGCCACACCAAACTGCACAGTGACACACAAGTCAGCAACAGATCTTCTCGTAAAACCGATTGCATTGTTCTGCTGGTCTAGAGACTTTGCAAAACAAGCATCATAGTCTCTGGCTCAGCCTGTTCAAGTAACTTAGGCTTGCAACACCTCATGCTTCTTTGGATCAGCCATGGTTTGGGAATCTTGTTCATGGCATGCAAGCCTAAAAGCAGCATGCAAGCATAAAAGCAGCGTGCAAGCGCCATAGTGGCTCACAAAAGGGTGGCTTGTTTACACTGGTCACACATACTTGATTAGCAAGTGTGACTGTTGAGTGGTGATTGTCTGTGCATTTGGGCTCTGTTTGGCTGTGCTATGTTACCCAACCCAAGCATGGTAAATGTGATGTGGATGGTAGCACAGAGAAGACAAGACTGAGACGGTGAGAACAGTGACCACGGAGATGCCATGCCTTGCTGTTTGCGTCAGGCAACAGACCCTTGTGTTATGAGAGGCTGCAGCCAAACTTTGTACTCTGGCACTTTGATCACACAGCCCAAACACACAGAGACAGGCACGCAGGCAGGTAAGCAGGCAGGCAGGCAACTGTGATTGAAAACAGCTTTGAGTGTGGGTACAGCTATCCACACACATCTGCTCCAGCTGCAAAGCTGGGCTGAATGACTTCTTCTGGAGCTATGCCAACAAGCCAATGTTAAAGACTTAGGAGGCTATGCAGTTGTCAGATGATGAACAGAAGACACACCTGTTCTAGGGGAAGACGCTGTCCATACTTTTCATTTGTGGTCCTGAAACTAGGGTTATGGGTGTGGCCCCAGTCCAGGCGCTGAGTATGGGTCAGGGAGGTTGCTGCTAGGGCTGACAGGTGCCCTGATGCTGATAGAGTACTGGCCTGCATACATGTGCTGCTATATACTGCACACCAACTCCTAAACATGCAGTGGGTAGAGCTTGACAGTGGACATGGCTGCGAGACACTGCAGCTACAATGACGCCATGCATGCATCTCACATACAACTGCTGCCTTGACCAAAGGCAAGGGGAATGTCCACAATCTGTTATGCATCTGCATGATCCAGGATGCTCACTGACAGCCTTGCAGATGCTCACCCAATGTCACACACCCAGAGTCTATACTTTATCATGCTGGCTGCACTTGGACTGCCCTTAGAGTCCTAGCATATGCTCCTGTGACTAGTTCCCTGAGGAATTTTGGTCACATGAGCATATGCGGAGAACAGTTGCCATAGCAAAAATCTGGGCAATGCGGCTTGATGTTGCATAAAGCAGAAACAGATGTGTGTACTCTCGGTTGCTTGCAATGCAGCAGCGATATTTGCTTACCGCATCCATCTCCATGTCCTCTTTGCCTTGCGCTGGGATGCGCTGAGCAGCCACTGTCCAGGTCCCACCTGCTGGGTTAATGTATTTGACTGTCTTGACAGCATGAGGCCGTGTCAACTGCAAAAGAAGACTACGATCAACTGCTGAGCTGTTTTGGGCAAAAATATAGCCAAGAAAGACTTGTTGAGCTTACACTCGTCGGAGGCCCAGTCTGAACCAAGAAGCCCCAAATGTCCTTGAAATGCTTCGCCTGGGTCTGTTCCCGTCTGCAAGCAATGGTGAAAACCTTGAAAAACGCAACATCACAGGCAGACATTGCACGAGTGCGCGGATACACTGTCTGTTTACTGAGGGGATGCTCGGCAGCCAGCTTGCTCACCTGACGGTCTGGCGCCAGTTCTCGGTCACATGCACTTCATTGTGTGCTTCCTTTGCGGCCATCTTGAAGGACCAGCAGCCCTGCGCGATGCTGCCTCAGCCGTGAGTATCGGAAGGAACATGTAGCACGATCTGCCCATCAGGTCGCAAAGTCAGTGGCGAACTGACTCAAGATTAGGTCTTGAGTCGGACTTCTACATCAAGGCAGCCTAGCCGATCAAATAGACAGGATTGCGCAACATGAAGTGGCTGGGCTTGCTCATTGCTGTACACGCTTTGCTTGCGCACCAGGCCCATGGTGCAAACAAGAAGTCAGCCAGTTCTGATCCCAAAGTTACCAACCAGGTGCGTTAGGTCTAACGATCAGTCACGTACCTTCACTCGGGTGGCTTGAAACTGCAGTGTGTTTACACATGTAGGTTTTCTTTGACATTGAGATCGACAACAAGCCTGCAGGCAAGCGTCGTGCTGACTCTCGTGCTGTAGCGACGCCCTTCGAGTTTGATCAATGTTGACTGCGATTGCTGGCTGCATAGGCCGCATCACATTTGGTTTGTACGGGGATGTCGTCCCCAAGACTGCAGAAAATTTCAGAGCTCTCTGCACTGGGGAAAAGGGCATGGGCAAGAAAGGAAAGAAGCTGACATATGAAGGCAGCAAATTCCACCGAATTTTCCCCAATTTTATGTTGCAAGGCGGTGATTTCACACACGGAACAGGCACAGGGGGAGAATCTATTTACGGTGACAAGTTTCCGGTGAGCCATCTCATGTTGGCACATGAGGCTTGTTCTTGCCAGTTATCTCATTACCTGTGCTATACACCGCCAATTTGATTTTGATGTACTCTTCCATTTGTCTATTGTTGAAGCACATCTGCTCTAGCAGGCCAGACATACTGCTCTTTGTAGGACGAGAACTTCAACCTGAAGCATGATGTTGCTGGCCTGTTGAGCATGGCCAATGCTGGACCAAACACCAATGGCAGCCAATTTTTCATCACAACTGTCATCACCTCCTGGCTGAATGGCAAGCACACAGTCTTTGGCAGAGGTGGGATGCTGCTTTTGTTCATCATCTTGCTCACCAATCTTGCCTGAAATGCATGTCAAAACCTCCTGTCCATGTTGTCCCTGCTTGCTGATTCTTCTTGGCAGACAAGTATGCAGCTCTGTATACATGATCCTGATGCGTATTTGGTCAGTGTTGGTTTTGAGCTTCGAATGTATATACGATGTGTTTATAGTTCTGGATGGCATGGACCTGGTGAAGAAGATTGAAGGGGAGGGAAGCGGCTCTGGCAAGCCCAAAAAGCAAGTCACCATTGCCAAAAGTGGTGAACTATCAAAGAAGAGCTGGGTTTATGTATAATTTAACTGATCTGGTGACATTGCATGTCCACAATTATGTTTTTGGCTCACAAAGCAGGCCAAGTCAGACACAAATTGGAGGATTTTGTAACTTGTGCCGTCAGTATACCGTACTGTCTACAGCATGGTGTCTACATCGCTGTGTATTACGCCCAACAAAGGAATATCAAGATACCTTGCAAGTTGTGCAATGCTTCCTTAAGGCAGCTTACTATCTTGCAGTCTGTTCAGCAAGGCGGCTTTGCAGTCTGCATATGTTATATTGTAGTGCACAGGGAGCACGTGAATGCAGCACATGCTTATGGACCCGCCATCAAGGCCTGCAAAGAAAATGTGATGGCAAGCTCATGCCCATGAGTTTGCTTGATAGATTGAATCTCATGCCTACGAGTTTTGGAGCAAGAACAACAGTCTTAGCAAGATTTGTAATGTCACGTCAAAACATCAACCTAGCTACAGAAGCACCGCTGTCGTTGCTGATTTTCATTGCAAGCTTGAGCTGCTGCGAACACAAATGTAAAGCAGTCGAAGGTGCATCAGTTTAACCTTTGAATTGGCTGTATTTCTACTCACTACTTTACTGTCAAACCTAGATGAACTCCACAAAGTTTCTGATGAAAACAAAGATCCCTAAAGCCCCATTGAGCACTCTACTGCTGATGAATATTCTATCTTGCATCATGTAAACTTGCTGATCAGGTGCCTTTGTCGATCCTGTTTGGATTGCTGCAGCCAGCAGCATTCAAACCAAACTTTGAGATCTACACAAATCAAAATTGCATTCATTGAATGGATCCACCAGGTGCATTGAGGTTCATTGTTTTTGTGGGACTCAGGCATTCATGATTATCTGCCATGGCCTCTGCCCCAGCCTCCTCTTCTGCCCCGCTTGCCACCATGAGGCTGGTCATGATGTTCCCCATCCTGGGACCCCTGCCAACTACCCTGGACCCTACCTCCTCCATCCCTGCCATCATGACCTGCACCCTTATGCCCATGGTGGCCCCCAGAGTTGTTGTGGCGGCCTCCACCCCCGCCCCCTCCCCCTCCCCTGCCTCCTTGCCTACCTCCACCACCATGATCTGTAGCATTGTATTGCATTGGACAGGGTCTCTGACATTTCATGAGTTTCCCAGTTGTGTAGTGCTGCAGGCTTGTGAGCCTGCTCCATCACAGCCTCTTGCACTGACAGCTGCTTGGACTGTTCACTACCAAACACCACATGTTAGGAGACTGCACTAGCATAAGACTATCAAGCTGTACCTGCTTGCAGTAGTCCTGGCTGATTGATGCAGCATGTATGTGAGCCTCTGTTGCACACTAGTGCATCATGTCATACAGAAGGTTGGTTGTAGCAGCAGCCATGTGTCATAGCATTGCAACATGAGCTATCTCGTATGACAGCGCAGCAGCAGAAAGTGGCAGCGCAGCAGTACCATCCCAATACCAGGTAGTGATGGAAGGAGAGGCATACCGGCAGCAGATCGGGGCTTCCAGGTGGGCATGTTGGCAGCGGCCTGAGCTGCTCGGCCCTCAGTGGGGCGCCCCCCTCGGTCTGGAACTGCCCCTATGATGAAGCCCTTCACCGAGGCCTCAAACTTGCCCTTGTCCCCACTGGTTGCCTTGCTAGCTACTGGTACAATGTCTCCTGGACATCAGGAGATTCTCATCATTCCCTGCTGGCAAACATGTTCTGCTACATATTTCAGGGTACAACAGAGCATGCAAGCGTATTTTGTGCCCTTGAACCTTCAGCAGGCTTGACCATGCAACCCTCAGTCACTGTTGCTTTGAACATCTGGCAGTTTCAAAGGCAGCAGCCAGCTCAGTGTGATGGCACTGATCCCAAGCAACCCCTGCCACTCACCTGCCTTGTTTCAGTAAGCACCTTGCTTGCTGACAAGAGAGCTATTGTGCAGTCGCAAGCGACGCCTGGCATCATTTTGGCTTGACATGAGCACGGCACACAAGCAGCCCCATTTGATATACAGCACCATCTACACCTGACCTGGCTTTTGAAACGTCTGCCTGCCTTGAAGACAGCAGGTTTATTGTGACGCCTTACCCTTGCTGCTCAGCAGCTTCACTTGGCTGCTCTTCCTCAGGCACCTGTCAAGGCGTGATCCTTCTTTACAACATTGGACTCCACGGCAACCTCAACTCAATGATCATAGATTTCTATGCTATCTACACCCATGCAGGGATATCTATACTATGTATACTCATTCATAGATATCTATACTCAATGATCACAGATATGCAGACTGACCTTGCCTGGCCTTGAAGACGTCGTGAAGGGAGACAGCGGGCTGATTGTGCATGAGGGCTTCCCCTTGCTGGGCAGCTGCTTCTGCAGGCTGCCGGTTGCTGGCCTCCTTCTGCAGCCTCTCGGCCCACAGGAAGGATTGCAAGGTGACTTTAGCACGCTCTATCAGCATGCGCCGCCTCACTGTGTACTCCCCCCTCAGCGCACTGTCTATCTCCTCTAGCTCACTCATCTGCAAAGAAGCAAGCTTGTTGGCTTGATTGAGCTTTTTCTGAGTGAGTTGGCTGATGAGGGTGGGTGGCCATCAGGGGACAACATGGGCAGTTGGGACTCTCTGGTGTTGAATGTCATGCTGTTTGCTGTGACACTGAACATGTACCACCTACAGTGCGGTAGCAAGGGCTGAGCCGGACAGATGAGGAGCATCTGCATTGATGTGGTGCTGAATTTGTGATTTGCTGCGGCCTGTCATGAAAGTGAGCAGGGCGTTTTGTCTCAAAAAGCAAAGACCAAGGCATCCAGCAAGTTGCATCAAACGCTGCATCCAGCAACAGAACTTTTGTTTAAAGAAGGCAAAAACCAAGAAATTCAGGCCAAGCCCACAAATGCACAACTGTGTTAATTTGTGATCGATAGCGTGAACGCTCTGCCAAAGCTCACAGCGTTGAGAGACTTTTCATGAGGTAGTGCAATCTTTGTATTGTCCAAATGTAACAGATTTAACCAAAGTTGCAATGAGTTCAGTCAGGAAAACCTCTGGTGTGCAATGTGAGCTGCATTTAGGCTTGCGTTTGAAGAGCAGGCTTCTGCAGCTGTTTGTGCTTAGCCGTTGTCTGGGCTTGTGAACGCTTCTTCACAGCAAAGTAATGCATTTTAAAGCAGATGGTGCTGGTTTGGGGTGGCAATTGAGGCAGTTCAGTCAGGAAGACCTCTGGTGCACCGCACATCATGTGTGTTGTGCAAACATACCTGATGATTGTTGAGACTGTTGGGAGGCAGTATAGGTTCCAGGAAGGATGGGGGGAGGCGGGGCAGCAGCTGGTCTATGGCACCAGAGATAGCTTTCAGCACAGGCAGGGCCTGGGCAGGGGAGGGGTCACACTGCAGCAAGCTGGCTAGGTCATGTATAAGGGCAGATGCAGAGGCCTCTGCCCCATCAATACCCTTCATGGGACTGGCGCCACCCCCCTGCACAGTCCAGGGCTACTTACTGCTCAAGCCATTTTGTCAGGATTTTGCACGGCATGCATTTGGCTAGGCCAGGTGTATCATGGCAAATGCAAATGCTTTCTCCTAACCACAGGCTCTCCACTGTGAAGCACCATGATGTAGCCATGACACCAAAAGCAGCCTCCCAGCCAACATGTCTGTAAGTCATATTGGTGGCTGAGGATGCCTACTCAGGCCAACATGGAATGTCTGCATCACTACCTGCACAACTGGCAACAGATTGCTGCTGTGATAGGACCACCAGCAGTTTGCCAGAATCTGACCCTAACTCCCTTGACTTTCAGTTGATCCTGTGCTGCACTGAATACTTATCCACCACGACTGCGTTAGGTTGAAAAGGACTGTGAACAGACAAGCTCACATTTTGATGGGAGGGTGAGGCAGGGGCCATGTGGGTGTCCCCGTGGGGGTCTTGCTGGGTCATCAGCATACGCCCTGCTTGCACATGAGCCACCAAATACTCCAGAACTGCTGTCCTGCACTCACACTCCACATTGTTTGGACACGGGACTGATGTCATTGATCATTGAAGCTAGGGTACGTCCATACTGGAAGTGGCCCAAACAAGTTCAACGACAGAACTGGTACAGCATGCTGGCCTTTGAGTAATAAGCCTCTATATCACAGAGGTAATGCTGTTATCTACATCAAATGTCCAGCTTTTGGGGCGTATACACGCCTGTATATCCGTATGTAGACCCTCAGATGTTTGAATGCATCTACGGTAAGTCAGTCTAATTGCACTGTAAATTGATGATTGATGATGATACGCATATACAGATGGGCATCCACTGCGTATGCGTAGAATGCCGGCAAGCGTAGATAACAGCACTACAGAGGCTCACATACCATATGCGCATGTCAAAAGCTGACCTGTCATTTGATGATGCTGCATCCAGAGACAGCAACAGCCTCTTGAGTGCTTTGTCCAGCTTGCCTTGGCCTGAAGTGCCTGCTGATGCAGCAGCATGTCTGACTCCTTGCACAGCATCCTGTACCAGGACACTCAAGTTTTAGCTGCGCTGCAAGCAGGGTGTGTGGGCTGAGCACAACTGAGGGTACGCACAAATCAGACGTACTGCAAATTGCTTCTGGTTCAATGGTGGTGCTGTGCTGATTACAGCATCAACTGCATCTGCCAGTGCAGCACACATCGTGCAAAATTGAGGCCGCACGTCAGAGCCATACAGGTCATCCTGTTTGACACCATTGGCTAGCCTGCAAAGCATAATGAAATCTGGTCATGATGTTCCTGCGTGCCATTATGAACAGTCCAAGGTTTGGGACTGACCACCTAAAGATGCAAGGTCAATGTTCTTCTGTGTTTACTGTTGACAGGGGCAATCGACCGCCAACAAAGATATCGGACAGAAGGTCAGTGGCCGTTGTGTCACAACAACTTCCGGCGTTCCAGAGTTGTCTTCAGCGGAATGAAGCAGACATATAGTGAATGGGTGAAACAATGAAAGGCAATTTCTGAGTTCGACAACGCGCGCAGCAGCGCATGCAGATCATTTGCGCATGATCAGATCGACACCCACCCGCAGTCGGTCAGTCGATCAAGCAAGTCCGCTACGCGCCCTTCCAAATCAGCCATGATTGTTCCCTGTGTAGCTGAGCCTTGCGATGCCATGCAACCAGACTTACGCACGGGAGTACAAAAATTCACACTTTGATGACTAAGAGACACGAAGGAACTTCAGCACATTCAGACAAGCTCTTGATGGGAACCAATCTGCTGCTCAGGTTCTGGCGTCGACCATTGCTTTTGTCAGGCGCTTTGATTTGCAGAACTGCTACGATGGCCCAGGCTGCCATCAGCCGCCTGAGCGGCCTTGCAGGAAAGGCTAGGTCCACCATCGAGCCTTCATACAAGTTCGCAGAGAAGCACGTCGTAGACCAGTATCACAAGACCATGCAGGCGAACAAGCAGTACGTAGTGCAAGATGAAGCTGCAGCTAATAAGCTGTTCAAGCAGTGGTTTTTCACAAAAATGTCAAGGTCAGACCGCTGAATTGCTTATTGTTACTCTGCTTTCCGCATGTATCATCAGCATTTAGCAGGCTGTCAAAAGCAATTGTTGTGCAAACGCATCAATAACATGCCACCAGTTTTCGGAGTTAATTTGGTGCCGCTATGCAGAATACCCAAAACTGTTGATGCAAGTCACAAGGAATGGGCAGAGCTCAAGGGCCAATGGGCAAAGCGATCAGATCTGCATCTTGCAGAGGTAGGTCGGAAACTGCCAAGCATCCCCACTTCTGTTGTTTGAGTTTACATTTCTCTGAACATGCTAGCATGTGCTGAGTGCATGCAACCGAAGAAGATGCACTTGTTTTAGTGTCTGCCATAAAGACAGTGCTTCGATCTTCTGCTGTGCTCCACAAATCAACACAATCTGTCTTGCAGGTTGGCACGCAACTTTTGTTTGTTGGCGAAGTGTATGCCTGGTTCTGTGTTGGCGAGGTCATTGGGCGTGGAGGTAGCCTGTCTGGCTACAACATCTGAAGTCACTGACAGCTAGTTACCAGCTATATCACATAAAATCGCTGAGGCGCTTGCACATGAAATGCTGGGCGATGGCTTTCCATTGCAGTGAGAGACGCAGTCTCATCAACTTGTGTATGTGTCTTGAGTTGCTATGCTGCCTCTAGTGAGTTGTGCAGTTTGCAAGCTATGACATCAGCGTTAGTACATACAGCCTAGATAGCTTAGGTCAGGCTGGCGCTGCTAAACGGCAGGCAGCTGTGATGGTCAGTATCAGCAAGCTAGATTGCCTGCGACATTGAATTGACATGACATGAGTAGCAGAGGGTGTGCATTCATGCTGGGCCATCACAACATGTGAAGCAGGTGCAGCTTGATGCAATTACTTTAAAAGACGCCTTGCAACACAGAACATGCGCCATGCATTTATTGAGTGTTATTCACTGCAAAGAAGTTTGCAGCCAGTCAGACACAGAGATGCTCATTTGCCATTGGCAAGCTTAAGCACAAAAGCTATTGAAGCTGCTACATGTGTCTTTAACAGTCTTAGGCACACTGCTTGGGGGGACAAGAAACAGTGGGAACAAGCCCATCGCGCTCACAGGCTATTGCAGCATGTGCAAAGACTGGACTCTACAGGTAGCTTCATTGACTTGAGAAGCATTTAGGTGCTGCATGAAAAGCAGAGATCTGTTTGCTCATTGTTTGGTCCACCAGGCACATTTCTGAGATGCAAGTTTGTGAAACTCACAGCAACAACATGAATTGCTGAAGCAGTCGAGCCACTGCAGCAGAACAAAGCAGGCCAGACATCTGTTTGTGCTGTGACGGACACAACCAGTTGCTGTATCAGGGATTGACATCCTGCTTGTGCCAGACATGCTGGTCGTCTGCAGAAGACTGCTGCTTGGACCATATAGCGCGTGTGTCGAACTCAAGGTGAACATAGTCAACCTCTGCAACATCCACAACAAGCAGAAGAAAGCTTGGAGGCGCCTTGTCCTGTATGCAGCAGAGCATTCATTGAAGGTAGAATATGCCCATATGCGCAGAGTAAATGAGGAGTATGCTCATGCAAGACCTTGCTTGCCTGTGTGTTGCAACAATTCAACCTCTTGATGTAGCTGGGTACAGGAGAGAGTAGACATTGTGCTGGGCAGAGGTGCATTGAGAACAATTACAGCAAAAGCAGACATGGTGGAAACAAGTGGCTGTTCGTACTCACATCAGCCATGGCTTTACATGGCTGGTACCTGCTGATCAGTGTTTTGGTGGACAGGATTTTGAAATGGTTTGCCAGGTGCCCTGTCCGCATTATGATACCACTGCAACACAGATGGAGTTCCAAGTCTCTTGTATTCTTGTTGCCTGAGTGACTGAAAAGCCTCCTGATTGCTGTCAGCATCCACTACTGTAACTGGTCCTCTAAGCCTAAACTGCTGCTGTGATGCAGCATTCCAATTGCAGATCTCAACCCAGTTATTTGTAGCCAGATGACTGGACTTGTAGCTCCTGCAAGCAAACCAGTAAGGCCAAAAATTAGCTGTGACGGTCTTTGGTCTGGGGCGGAAATGTGTCTGGTCTAGACCATTGCAGAGAAAACAGCTAGCAGTTTGCATGCAACGTGCTTAGTCATCTATGCACAAATCACACGAATGCATCTTGAGCGTCCAGTGGCACAGCCATGCATTGTGTCTCCTCATCCATGTGGGCACATGCAGCAACACTTATGTCAGATTCTGATTGCACACTTGGCATGTGTTTGCAAGAGGGCTTGCTGAGTGCCTGGGATGAAGCCTGCCAAGCCCATGGTCCGGCACGCAGGGGTGCCATCCTCCCTGACCTGCAAGCAACTTATTCAGCTTGCATGCACAAGCGCCAGGGTTGATCGAACAAGGTGCGTGTAGCATGTGCTACTCAACCCAAGTTGTTTCAAAGAGTCCGAAGGTGAGACTTATGCTGTGTGCAAAGAATCTGTCATTCGCTCTTGTGGCAATGCATGCCTTATGGTGCATGTGTTCCTGCACATTTGAGCTGGAAAGTGCCGTTCATGCTACTCCTGACTCACCGTAGCAACTTGCACGAACTTGTTCTCAGCAGCTGCATGCAAGACCTGCTGTAACTTCGTCTGCCAATCTGGGCCCTCAGGCCTTTTCATGGTCGTCTGGTTGTGCAGCTTGAATGGCCAACGTCTGATCAGTCTGTGGCAAGCAGCTTGTCATGCGATGACACAGCATTACGAAGATAGCTTCTAAGAATCATAAAGACTCGCTGATGATACACACCTGCTGAGATTAGACGCCTTAGTCAGCACCAAGCTTGAGCGGCCGAGCTGCAAGCAGATGGGTGGCATGCCCAGCCATCAAGCACAGTACAGCTGTTGTTTTACGGATATCAGCAGATTTGCATCAGCAGAGAGAACTGAATGTGATCTGGCCGTTGACTGCAGTTCTTCAGACGGCGTGACACGCATGAAGGCACGGCAGGTTGCAACATGCCAAGCTGGCGTTTACGCGCGTGTTTTGCGTTAGCGTTTGCGTTTGCGTATCGTAGCGTGGCGTGCATGCACAGCTGCAGCCACTCAAGAGAAGTTTCATGAGCAAGACCGCATTCTTCCAGCTCAAATCTTGGGCCAGATTCATCCTCCCATCTCGATATGTTGCACCATACCATGCCACACCCGAACCAGTTGTGCGTAGGATGCTGCAGCTCGCAAGAGTGTCAGCTACAGACACAGTGTACGACATAGGCTGTGGTGATGCTAGACTTCTTATAGCAGCAGCCGCAAGAGGTGCAAGGGGTGTGGGCTTTGAGTTGCATGGCAGCTTGGTGCAGGAAGCAAGGCAAGAAGTTGAAAAAGCTGGGGTGGGTCATCTAGTCAAGGTGTTTCAAGAGGATGCCACCAAAGCTTCAGTCAAAGAAGCTACTGTGATCACACTTTACCTGAGCGACTCTGGCAACACACATGTAATAAACAGTCTTAAACAGCAGATACAGCAACAAACTCGTGTGGTGTCATTTGCCTTTCCCATTCAGGGCTATTTGCCTGACAAGACAGACAAAGTTCATGGGATTGGCATATATCTATACAACAATATCGGGTTGTTGCCGCCTGTGATTTCATCTTTGACACCGGTACAGTAGCATATTATAGCTTCTCCCTGACTTTTTGCTCTTTTACACAAAAGCGGCAGTCTATTTTTCCATATATGTATGTATATATTAGTGTTGGTTGACCCATGTTTGCCTAGGGAAGCTTGTGTATCCAACATTTACCCTTACTTTGGGCCATAGATCCTCGTCTTCTTGAAGGAGCAGCCAACAAGTGGTCTTCCAGATACTCTACTAACCTCTGTGAACTGACGTCGAAAAATGAAACGCTCGACACAGTGTTAAGAGACAAATTGCTTCCAGTCGCAGGAAGACCGCACGGGACCGCAAGGGACTTCTCAGCTCGCCTGCTAGCGCTGCAGTATGTCCGTAAATCCTGTGCGCCAATGCTGGCATGCGTACGAGCGCAGCCTCCAGCGTCGGCCTATCAGGACAGAAGCCCTGATGACGGGAATTTTGTGGTAACTCTGGGCAATGCAAGCTTTTGTTTCTGCTATGCATTCGCTCTGGTCTTGCTTGTAGCTAACCCATCCAATTGCAGGGCTGCCGGAGACTGCCTTGCCCAGAAGGCTGAGTGCATAGCAAGGAAGCGCAAACTTAGATACAACTACAGAAGGACTGCTTTCACAGCAGCTTACGGAGGAACCCTCATAGGTACACTGTCCACCCTTGCTGTCAAAAGCTATCGTGAGAGTGCTGCTTGCGGCGACGTCAATTTCATTATGCCATGTGGCAGGACCATTTGGCCATTTCTGGTACCAGAAGCTGGACAAGGTGGTGTCAAGCTGTCTGCAGCCCTCAACTGCAGCATTTGTTGCTGCAAAGGTACAACAGCATTGCACCCTGCCCGTGGCTTTGGTTCTGCATGCCAAGGGCACAAAAATCAGTTCCGTGCAGGTGGCAGCTGACACATTCATCTACACCCCCTTGAATGTGGGCTTGTTCTTTGCTCTGATGACTGTTGTAGAGGGTGGGCGGTGGACGGTAAGTCTTTCTGCTCATGCTGGACTGCTATATAGAGGTTACATGCACAAAGTCCCATGCAATGCACTGACGTCAGTGCAGATCTGCCTGTTGCTATTCAACAATCCTGTTGCTGTGAGCTTGTGCATTGCATGTGCATATTTTGTCGAGCAGTCTGCCCCAAGCAGTCTGTCAGCAATGCATTCTCAAAATAGTCCTGACAAGGTGCTGGACTCTTGAGTTCATGCAGTACAAGGCATCAGGCCACCACTGGTTTTGTCACAGTGCTGACAAGCTCTTGCTCTGATGCTGCATAGCACTTGCATACAGGAGGTGCGTCACAAGCTTCAGCAAGACTTCCTGCCCACCATGGGAGCTGAAATGGCCATCTGGCCTGCCTACCAGGCTGTCAATTTTGCTCGCGTCCCTGTTCAGCACCAGTTGCTCATGTGCAGTGTTGGAACACTCTTTGATAGCACCTTCCTGTGCTGGTGAGTCACAAGGTCTGGCAGTATCTTCTACAGCACGCAGGGCATGCAAATACCTTTTCATGAATGTGTGACCATATCTCTCATCAGCTCAACACCAGCAACCTCTCTGTGTCCATGATTACTACATCACCCCAATAGCAAGCAGCATTCTGGCATTGTAGCTTTGCAAATGCGGGCACTGCACCAGCATTCAGCACTTTGACACTTAATCATAAACATCCTGTGTCAATCCAGCACACAGGCATCAGTGCTCCTCCAAAGAGTCAAGAATGGAGCAATTTGCTGTTCTGCAGGGTCCATGACCACAATGATTGGCTGAGCATGGTTGTCCCTGGTTTGAGGGCACCTACAGCTTTGTCACCAGTTACTGATGCAGCAGACAGCATAGGCTCCCTCTTGAATGCCGGCAAATAGGGTCAACTTGTACACTACGCTGTGCTCATGATCAAAAGTACATCAGGCAAACGTTTTTGCGATTGGGAGACCATGGCTGTAGTCATGAGTACTGTAACAACCTACACTGTCAAGACTAATTCCTGGTGTGTTCTGCACGATGTGCAGTTGCTTGCCCGACTGAGTCACATTGTGCGTCTATGGCAACAGCTTCTACAGCTAACGTAGGTCTTTAGAAGTTGCTTCTATCCATCATTGATTATGGTGCTGCATCTGATTCTGCCTCTCTGGCAACTTCTCAGTAGGAGGAGATGGTCGTCGACGCCGTTTGGTGTTTGTTATGATGTGAGCTAAGTCCTCCTGCAGCAATGGCAGTCACTATGAGCCGACAGACCCTGCCCCATTGTATGTGGCAGAGTGAGACAAGAAGCCTGACCTCGATCTCTACAGTGGACAAGGTTACTTGGAAAAAGGGACGCTTGTAGGGAATCTGTGTGACCGGCATTCTTCAGGTGTGGCAGGCTCACAAGGTCATTTGGGCGTCTGAAGAGTGATTCGTGAGTTGTCAGCCAGACAAGGCACGACGATGCGATGTCCTGTTTGATCTATGAAGTCGTGTACGACTGACTGTGAAATGACACAGGCCAGTTGAGGTGAAGGCGCGCGCCTTGGTATGGCATACCTTTGCCTCTGCTGATGGTTTCGGAGCGAGTCCCAATTTTGAGTTCGTATCTGAGCATCATATGCCCAGAGGCGCTGAGACATGCTCATATTACGCAAAACAGCTGGTTTTTCGGTGAATAAGTTTGACAGTCATCAACACTGCTGGATCAGGACTTGCACACAACAGATGTGCTGATGCAACACAGCAGAATGTCACTCAATTGCTGCCACCATATGGATACACATGAGTGTCTAGAGGGCATGTTTCAGCCGAAACTGCACAAAGGCCATGACAAGCCCAGCCCTTTTTAGCTGATCTGCTCATATGCGACAAGCGTGACCAAAGGCTGTTGGGCTTCTCATGCTCTGCGTCGTTTCCTGCGCAAATGCATGACGTCAATGTCAGTGCCACAAGATGACCAAGGTGTTGATGGGCAGCCAAATGCTGAATGCCCTTTGTATGTAATGCACACAAGTGCATACGTTGACAAGCGCACAGCACGATTCGAAATCCAGCACACAAGCAGCACCGCATGCTACATATAAAGCAGCTGTCCTTCAGGCAATTGCGAGCAGACCAGCCCTTTGGAGGCACCTGCCAGGTGAATCAATATGCATGCAGCTCAAGGGTCCACTAGTCATTGAAACCTTCTCACCAAGAACGAGTCCAAGCTGCACAAGCCCTGGGTGTGATGACAACCAGGCAGCTCAACCCGCATGCCATTGTACAGCACCTCAATGCAATGACCTCCACCTTGTTTCTTTGTTGCCTGCAGCACCATCACCAACTTGCTGTGAGGCAATGGGATGAACAATTGCTGCCTATGGTGCACCTCCTTGGGCAGCAAGCCGCTGCGCTGTGTCTGGCAACACAGCTTTTCAATGCATGTTGAGTTGGCACAAATGCGCAGGAGGCCTTTGAGCTGGCAGACAAGCAGGTGACAGAAGCAGATGGCTACTCACAAGTGCCTGTGACTCTTGGCATTGATACAAATTGAGCTGTATGTTAGCACCATATGGAGCAATCATGCTGCCATGCCACTTTCTGGGTTTGGGCGGCTTAGGTAATGGCGGCGCCCAGCTCTGCATTGCTTCACCTGGGTTCCCAAAAGTTCTGCACTCCCTTGAAATGTCTTTTCCCTGTATGGAGCTGCTGTTGCTGTCCCTCAGGCAGCTGCTCATCAGCCGGACATCAGCATCTGTGTTTTGCTGATGCACACCACTGCTCTGTTCAATTATGTCATCTGTTGTGGCGTTGCACTGCTGATCAGAAGGGAAGGGCTGCTTGCTGTTGGTCCCAAAAAGGCCAAGTAAACAGGCCAAGGGGACAATGGTTTCTGCATGTGCAAAGGACAGCTTGGCATGCGGTCCTGATCTGCCTGTTCCAGCTGCTGCTTCCTGCAGGGACACATTGTCGCCTCACATGCACAAGCCAGAACAAAAGGCGTTAATTGGCTTGATGATGCTGGGGCTCCCTGAATCATCTGGGTTGGAACAAACTGCTGCATGACTGCTTCTACCAATACTGGCAGACATGACAACGGAGGGAGCAACTTTCATCGTGGGACATGACAGGACTCATGACATGCCGTTGTGCTGTTTATAAGGCATATTTTGGTTGCCCACACTGTTGTTCCCCCAATATTACAAGAGTGAAGATTTTTCCCAAGCACTCTGCTTCTGCTGATGGTATACTGCACCCCTGTGATGCTGCACCTATGCGTCCATGCACGCACAGAGGTTTGGAGCTGACCTACACTTGGCAAGCAACAATAGCCAATGGCAAGTAGATGTTTTATTACCTGATGTGGGAGAGCATCAAAGCCTGCATACCTGAAGGGAAGTGGCGATGTCTGCCAGCAAAGGAGCTGCCATATTGTAGGCCACTGGGCTGGCAGCTCCCTTGCGCATGAACAGCTGTACATCGTCGACCCACTCCATGTGCTGGGCCTCCTGCACAGCAATCCCTCTTGTGAATGCTGCTGTGATCATGCCTGCACTTGATCACATCTCATGTGTGTGTACCCTATTTGTGTTGACGGTTTCTCAATGAAGCAAGACATTGACGCGACTGAGTAAATCTTACTTGCTGCCTTCTGCCATCCCAGCTATCTGACCTGTGAAGGAAACAATGAGCAGGCTCTGTGTGTGACGTTCCACAGACCTGCTTCCTGCTGGCACAGGTGCCACAGGGCATCCACATGGCGCCCTGTCAGCATGCCTGGGTCCACCCCCAAGCCCTCTGCTAGGCGTGGTATGTGGGCACACCACTCTTGCTGCTTCCAAGCATCCTGCATTCGGGCAATCCACTCAGCATAGACATGGTGATCCTGACTCATTGGAGGGTGCAGTTTTCATGACCCATGACAGCACTTGGTTGCTTGTGCTGCTCCAATGTGTGCAACAGCAGTGTGCCAGAGCAGTTGTACAGCAGCTGTGCCTGCAAAATGCAAATGTTGAACAGTCAAAATGCAAGCAGCCATCAAATTGTGCTTTGGTCTTGCCATGAGAACAGGGAGGCTGTGTTGCCGCATGATTTGACTTCTCACCAGAAAGTCAGCATCAGTCTGGGCCACATACTCATCATAAGCTGGACACATGTCAAAGAAACGCAACACTGGGTCTTGGTGCTTGGGCCTGGCGTGGATTGTGTATGTAGTGTTGCAGCCATGCTTGGTGACATTCACCACCCTGTCATGCCCTGTAATGCCGCCCTTCCCTTGGCAATCTGTGTAAGTGTGCGTGCCGCCATACAGGCCTTGCATGAAAGCTTTTGCACTGTCTTGCGTTCTGGCTTTCTGCACAAACAAATACTGGTGCTGCAACCTAATTTTGGTGTGAAAGTACGCAGCAAGCAAACAGCAGACGTGTTTGAGCGAGAAGTACACAACAAGCTTGAAGGCACCACAGTCATGGAAAGGTCACTGCTCATGGAAGAATATGCCATCTAATTCATTTTTTTCGATACAAGTTTGTGACTGTGCAGGGCATGGGCACAAGTTGCGGTTCTGCATGTATATAAAGCATCATAACAGGTCAGGAAGTACCACTGGCATTGCATTGAACCCAGTCCTGAGCTTAAAAGAGCAGCTTCATCTTACCGCAGTAGCATGGACCTCCACAGACGCCAGCAGCTCTTGTTCTTTGACTGCCAACAGATGCTTTTTGAAGTCCTGGCCCATGTGTTGCATTTCCTTGACACCTGTACACCATAAGTCATGCTGCACCTGTCTTTTGATCTGAGCCACTTCCATGACAGCGGTGATCAGGGATCAATGGTCATATAATCTTGATCACTACCTTTTGGATGCAGGTGGCCTGCCAGGTGAGTGCTGTCCTTGAAGGGGTTGGTCCATTTGTTCACCCATGGATGAGCCTGCTTTGCTTCTTGTCCTGCAAGCTGAGCCAAGACATCCATGTTCAAGCAGTATGCAGCGCACAACATCAGGCCGATGCGACCATATACCAGACAGACCTTGAAGATGTTTTGGAGCTCTTGTATTTGCTGCATGCGTTTTTGTGTTGGCCATCTGGTGCCATGCCTTGCCAGCCAGTAAGTGAACAGCGGCTGACTGGACTCATGCTTGGGTGAATATGCCGGGCTATTCCCTCTGGACAAGCTTTGCCTTTGCTCATAGGGAGTCTGCAATGTTGCAGGCTATCAATGCCTTGCTTGCGCAAGACATGATATGTGTAGCCTATGCTTACCTTGGTGGATAGGTGTCGTTCAACTACATAATTCTGTGCAAAAATGCTGGGAGCAAGCACCATATGTGCGAAAGTCAGCAAACTTGTGGAGCGCCGGAACAATCCCAGAAATGCAATCATAGCACTGAAAGCTGCTTCGTTGCATTACAAAAAGGGCAGCTGTTGCAGCTTCGGTTATCAAGCTGCAGTGGGTGATCAACTTTGCACGGCATGTCTAGACTTGGTGATCCACCGAAGCGACTGTGGCCACACAACTGTGCTGTCACAACATGCGCTGTAAGTCTTCACGTGGCCGTGTATGATGCTGCTGTCAAGATGCTGCAGGCCAGCGACTCAAGTTTTTGTGAGGGTAAACGGGTCAACGGAGCTCCTCGAACTCGAGTCCCGTATCCTCTCTTTCTCTCAAGCTTGTGGTGCGCAGCTGAGTCAGAGATGCTGATATTTACGTGCTTGTCCAGTCAGAAGTTCCGGCCCCCCCCCGAGTATAGTGTCCTCAGTAAGCAAGTGCCCTTGCGCGTTCAAAGCCTCTTTACAAAGCCATCTCGCTATTGCAAACGTTACAGTAGATTCTGCCAGCGGGTAAGGCCTTTTTGACCTTCTCACCGGAAGCTGATTGACGCACAGCAATGCTGCATTTCCCCAAGTAAAACCTGACTTGATCATCCACAAGTGGCAGCAAGTTGCACAGTAAATGTGCCTTCTTGTGCTAAGCTCCTCGTTCATGTGCTGAGCGCACCCCGAACAGCCCTGATAGACACAAGAAGCAACAGTTGATTACCTGCGTGTAGCCCAGCAGCCTTGCATGCTGCCATCGTCTACAGACCGTGCATGGACTAACAGATTGCTAGCTGTGAGCAGTCACCAGAGCCAGGCTGTGCCTCTTTTTGCCGGCTTGTTTTGCCAGCTACAGCTCTGCTGCTCATCTGCTTTTGCTGTTCAGGTAGCTGCGAGCTTGTTTGTTCAGCCAGTCATGTAGCGCAACGACCTAAACACATGTATCTAAAGTACTCAATCAATGTTACATTTAGGTTCTCACAGTGCGACAAACCACTTTGAAAGCGTCTGTTCGCAGCACTTTGC